>Ga0209777_10000114_pt1 | contig 133669 bp, 121 predicted proteins | sample FrelakmetHBP12HB_FD_187147 | JGI IMG/M metagenome (GOLD analysis project Ga0209777, IMG submission 187147) | Freshwater lake sediment microbial communities from the University of Notre Dame, USA, for methane emissions studies -HBP12 HB (SPAdes)... | ecosystem: Environmental > Aquatic >... | reverse complement strand
GCCAAGCAGCAATCTTAATTTTTCTCATCCCACTGTAGCCGGTAGGAAAAAGCGAAGCATGCCAGCCGAACAACCTTTCTTTGGTTAAAGGTTTATCATAGTCCTGAGTGGCATCAAGCGTCATCTCTACAATGCCCTCGATGTTTCTGGACGCCGGGGCTACTGCCCCTATGTCCATGCCAAGACGTCGGGCGATGGAAGATCGCACCTGTTCCCTGTCGAGTATCTCTCCTTCAATCTCGCTTGATTTCAGAACATCGAGCGTCAGCGTTTGAAAGACAGCTTCCGCACGAAGAGAAAAACCCATGGCCTTCATTCGCCCGATCAGTTCTCCTTGTCTGTATCGAACAGCAGCAAGCTTTTGCGCCAAGGTCTCCTGACTCCAGCGAAAGTGGGGCCAGTCCGGTAATTTATGGATATAAAGACTCAATCTACGCACCTCATGCGGAGATTATAGTCTGTATTCACCGCACATGCAAGCATTATCACCGCACATCTACGAAGTACGGCAAGATGAAATCATGTCAAGCTGATGTATACTCTAACCTGATGTCAGATTAGTGCCTAAAAAACGTCAGAATAGAGTCATTTATTTAATTAATTGACATAAGTTGTCTATGGTTATAGACTCTATCCTGACAAAAATAATTCCGGAGAGGATAAATTGCAAGGTCAACGCATAGGATATATTCGGGTCAGTAGTTTCGATCAAAACACAGAACGGCAACTTGAACATATTCAGGTGGACCGTCTGTTTACCGACAGAGCATCCGGAAAGGATACTCAACGACCAGAACTTGAGGCGCTATTTTCTTTTGTGCGTGACGGTGACACCGTGGTGGTACACAGCATGGATCGCCTGGCCAGAAACCTCGACGACCTGCGGCGTATTGTGCAAATACTGACCAATCGAGGTGTCCGCATTGAGTTCGTCAAGGAAAGCCTTACGTTTACCGGAGATGATTCGCCGATGGCGAACCTTATGTTGTCGGTTATGGGGGCTTTCGCCGAGTTTGAACGGGCGTTGATTCGAGAGCGGCAACGTGAGGGCATCGCGCTTGCCAAACAACGAGGAGTTTACCGTGGTCGTAAGAAAGCACTGTCGTCCGAACAGATCAATGAGCTTCGGCAGCGGGTAACGGCCAACGAACATAAAGCAAAGATCGCCCGCGAGTTCGGTATCAGTCGCGAGACCCTATACCAATACCTAAGAACGGACGACTGAGAATGCCGAGGCGACACAAAGCGGATAGGTTTCGGTGTGCAGTATGTCGGCTGCGATAATCTGACATCTTCGTTATCGGGAAGGACAGGATCACAGGGAATCACTAATAGCAACTTTCAACCCGTACTGTGCAAGCACGATAGCTGAAAAATAGAATTTGCTTGTTATTTAGAACAGTAGAGTAGAGAGCTGGCGTAGTAGCTGATCGCTCTATCTCCAGCTCCCCCTCGTCAATTCCGTACGTTCGGTTTTCCCGAATACGGCTTACCGATTATCTTCCTCCGGATACCTTCGCATTCTGTAGTACCCAAGGGGCCTTGGTTGGAACTTCGTACAGGCCTAAGGTCTCAAAATAGTATTTGTCCGGATACGCCTTGTACCCAAAACTGCTATAGTGGTGTTTCCGGCGCAAATATATTCTCATCCTATAGACCAAGTACCTTCTCAAAGTTGACATGGCTTTCGTGCAGTTGCCATATCGAAAGTAGCCTACCCATCCTCTGGCGACTTCATTAACTCTCCGAATCACAACTTCCGTTGGTGTTGCACTGTACCGTTCGGTCGTCAGTTGCTTGATTTCCGATCGTATATGCTTCAGTGCCTTCTTGGACGGCTCTGTGTGGGGGTACATTTTCCCGGTTTTCTTTCCTCGTTTCATGCCTATGCTAAAACCAAGAAAGTGAAACATCTCCTGGCGTGCATCCACGATTCGAGTCTTTTCCTCATTTAGGCTGAGGCCAAGATCTTCAAGAACCAGCTTTACCCCCTTCAGTATCCGATCGGCGTTGCCTTTGCATAAAATAACGCTATCATCGGCATATCTCACCAATCTTGCCCCCAGTTTCTCCTGTACTTTCTTGACCGCCCATAGCGTATCCAGTACGTTCAGGTAGATATTGGCGAGTAGCGGAGATATTACCCCACCCTGTGGCGTTCCCTTTTCATTCCCCTTGTACTCTTTCTTCCCGTCCTCTCGTTCCTCCACAATCGGCGCCCTAAGCCACATCTTGATAAGTTTCAGTATCTGCTTATCAACAATGCGCTTGGCCACCAACTGCATCAGTCTGTTGTGAGGTATGGTATCGAAGTACTTGGATATGTCGGCATCGATCACATCGATCTTGCCTTTCAAGAGATGATTCTTTACATCTTCCACCGCCTGGTGGGCGTTCCGCTTCGGTCTGAATCCGTATGAGTTTTCCTGAAAGTCGGCTTCAAAGATAGGCTCGATTACTATCTTTACTGCCATCTGCACAATTCTGTCTCTGATCACCGGTATTCCCAGCGGTCTTTTGCCGCCTGCTGTCTTCGGAATGTAAACCCTGCGAACAGCCTGTGGCTTGTAGTCTTTCCGCTCTAGTGCACTGGCGATCTCTTCGAGATACTTCCCTGCTCCCCCTTCTTTCTCCTCTATGCTATCGAAGGTTTCACCGTCTATTCCCGGTGCTCCCTTGTTCGCCTTGACAAGTCTGTAGGCGTGGTTCAGGATGTCCAGCCTGTATACCTTGTCATAGAGAAGATAGAAACGGTACTCTTTCTCCTGCTTTGCCTTCCGGTATAGTTTCCTCTGAAGTTCCCGGATCTTTTCTGGAGTTTTCAGCACTTCCGTGCAATCCCCTTTCCTTTACTTCTTCTGAAACGTGATAAAAGTATTGCCCCTTCCCTCTCTCAAGGTTATGTTGTCCTTGGGATACAAGCGGTATTATGGGCAAATCCGACTCCCTTGCCGACCCGGTAAAATTTCGTTTCCTTATATCTACCGGTTGCTCTCCTGTAGAGCATCGACAAGGGTCTCCCGCGTTCATTGTCGTATGGCTGCCCCTGCGTGTCACCCCTGTTACCCCGGAAGCCCATCTATCGGTTCTGGTAGTTTTCGTTAGGATAGATGCTCCGGTCTTCCCCTTTGTAGAAGAGGGTCGACAACTCCATTGTCATTTTCGAGGCTACATCTGGGTTCGCTATCGCTGCAACCCGCAGGTTTGCTCGACTCCCTAAAGGAGCCTTTGTCAGGAAACTTAATGCTTCAGGTTACCCTTAACACCTCCCTCAAGCTACATGGGCGAAGCTACCGAACTCCCATGGTCAGACTTTAACTGACAAGTCATACGTTTTACACGGCATACTCTACAAATCAAGCGTTTTGGGTTCGGCTATGGCGCGAGGATTACCACTTCAAATAAGCTACTTTAGTTCCCCATTAAGTATATTTATCAGTAAAAGTTTTATTTCTTCCTTCTTTCCAAGTTTTGCTTAATCGCATTGCGAAGTGCCGCGAGATTGTATGGTTTAGCGAGGAATAAGTGCTTCTTGACCAGTTCACTTCTCACCACGCCGAGCATTGTTACCGCGGACAGGTTGGCTTAGAGGATCAACCCCTTTTCGCTTGTGGTGAAATAGCCTACCGGCGCAAAATCATAAAAGTTGGCTGCAGCTTCGAGTATCATTTCGCCACGCGCAGCTCATCGTTCTGCATCTCCAACTCAATTTGGTGTAACCATTGCCTCGCTCTATGATCAAGTCATCGAGCTCGTCATTATTAATTAAAACTTGTTTTTAGGTAGTTACGGTAAATCAGGTCTTAAATTAATGGGTTAAATTTAGCATATATTTACTACCTAAAACTGAAAAGTCTCATAAAATCAGGTAAAAAATAATTATTAAAAAATATTTAAAAAATATTCTTGACAAGAAAGAGTATTTCATTTATCCACAAATTATGACTGACCAGTCAGTCATAAAAACTTTTGTTTTGGTCAGCAGCCAATTATTTAGTGCCGGGGGTATTTTATGATTAAAGAAGGATTAGCCAAACGCGATATTATCCTGAATTCGGCCATAAAAGTTATTGCCTCAAAAGGATATTATTCCTGCCGCACTCTAGATATATCCAATGACGCCGGTGTGGCCTACGGGTCATTATACCAATATTTCAAAAGCAAAGAAGACATTCTGCTTTCAATATTCCGGGAACGCTGGGGTTTTTTAATTAAACATGTGGAAAAAGTGAATAAAACAATCCCTGAGCCCGTTGATAAACTCAAAGCTATTTTTGATTATATCTTTGTCAGTTATGAGCTTAATCCCGGGTTGATGAAAGTGATGATTATAGATATTCCCAGGGTGAGGCAGTTTTATACTAAAGAAGACAGGCAACTATATAAAAGTTTCTTTATGGGCGTAGAAAAAATATTTAAGGAAGGCCAGGATAAAGGCATTTTCCGTAGTGATGTTTCCCCTACTATTGCTACATTTGTCATTTATGGCGCGATGGACGCGACCATTCGCCAGTATGTTTATAATCCTGATTTCAATCAAAAAAAATTCCCTCTGGCTGAGGCCAATAGACAAATAATGATTTACTTGAACAACGGGATTTTAACTAAAAAAGGGATCAGCCAAGAAGAAAAAAAGAGTACAAAAACCGGAGGATGAAAAATGGGGCAGAATTTTTATAAGCGCGATGACCGTGATGTGCGGTTTGTATTAAACGAGCAGTTGGGTATAGAAAAATTATTGGGGTTTGAACCCTACAAGGATTTTTCCAAGGATGATTTTGAAATGATCCTTGATCAGGCAATCAAGATAGCGGCAAGTGACATTGCCCCCACATTTCAGGACGGAGACAGGGAAGGCGCCCATTATGATCAGGGCAAAGTAAAGGTTCCCAAGTCTTTTCACCACTGCTGGGATGTATTCAAAGAAGGCGGCTGGTTTGCCTTAGCTTCCAAGCCGGATTTCGGCGGACAGGGACTTCCTCTTACAGTCGCAGAGGCGGCGATGGAATTCATCATGAGTGCCAACTTCGCCTTCTGCTGCTATTCGGGAATGGGCGCAGGTAACGGTGGCATGATCGAGCGATATGGCACCGATAAGCTGCAGCAGATGTTTGTGGAAAAGATGTACAATGGCACTTGGAGCGGCAGTATGTGTTTGACGGAGCCTGCGGTTGGCACTGACGCACACATGGTTTCGGTGAAGGCGATACCGGACGGTGACTATTACCGGATACAGGGGACGAAGATATTCATTACCTCAGGTGAACATGACCTGGTCGAAAACATTATCCACCTTGTAATAGCGCGTATTGAAGGAGCGCCGGCAGGAGCAAAAGGAATATCATTGTTTGCAGTACCGAAAATTTGGGTGAATGAAGATGGGAGCTTGGGTGAAGTAAATGATGTGGCCTGCATAGGAATTGAGCACAAGATGGGGCTTAGCGGTTCAGCAACTTGCGTGATGAACTTTGGCGAGAACGACAAATGCCGTGCTCATCTTATCGGTCAGCCTGGGATGGGTTTGGCTTACATGTTTGATATGGTGAATATTGCCAGAATGGCCGTTGGTTTGGAGTCGGTGGCATTTGGCGCGAATATGTACGCGAATTGTTTAGCATATACGAAGGATCGCGTTCAGGGAGTTCCCTTTGGGAAGAAGGGCGACCGCGTAAGGATTGTTGAGCATGCCGATATCCGGCGAATGCTGATGAATTTAAAATCATTGACGGAGGGAATGCGTGCTTTAGTTTATCAGGCCTACTTTATGGAAGATATTGCGAAGGCATCGTCTTCAGAGGAGGAACGGAAGAATGCTCAGTCCCGAATGGAGTTGCTGACTCCTCTGGTTAAGGCCTACTGCTCTGACCGTATTTTTGAAATGGGACGCGACGGCATCCAGATTTTAGGCGGATACGGTTTTACTAAAGAGTATCCTGCAGAACAGTACACTCGCGATTGTAAGATTTTGTCGATTTGGGATGGGACGAACTACGTTCAATCAGTGGATTTGATCGGCAGGAAACTGACGATGGAAGGCGGAAAAGTATTCCGGGATTGGACAGAGGAGATTTCGCAGTTCATTAAATCCAATGAAAGCAATGCTTCTTTTGCCCCGGAGATGGCACTATTAAAGGAGGCTTTGGAAGCAGTTGTGGAAATCGCAGCTATTTACGGAGGGTATTATAAGGAAGGGAAGCAGGGATTGATTCCTCTCACCTCAACACGGTTTTTGGATTGCATGGCGGAAGTGGCAGTCGGTCATCTGCTTTTGGAGCAGGGTTTGATTGCCCAAAAGAAGCTTGAGCAGGGTGGTTGTAATGAGGCGGATGTAATTTTTTATAAGGGGAAGCTAGATACAGTTCGTTACTATGTCCGTAACTTTGTAACACAGGTATTCGGCCGGGCAAGAATAATTAAAATGGAAGATACATCGGCCATTAGCATTAATGAAGAAAGTCTCTAAACGGGGGAAACATGGAAAAGGAATCTTTTGAGGACTACAAGGTAGGAGAAAAATTTATATCACCGGGCAGGACAATTACAGAGACAGATATTGTCATGTTCGCAGCTTTCACAGGCGATTGGCATCCGCTGCACACAAATGTTGATTATGCCGCAAAGACGCCATTTGGCGAGCGTATTGCCCACGGCATGTTGACGTTGTGTGTCGGCAGCGCCCTTATTTTCCGGTTGGGGGCGTATGTAACTCTGCCTAAATCTTTTATCGCTTTTTATGGGATGGATAAAGTGCGTTTTACCGGAGCCGTGAAAATCGGCGATACTATAAGGTGTGAGACAGAAGTGGTCGAGTTGCAGGAAAAAGACGATAAACGCGGAGTTATTGTCTCCCAAAACAATATAAAGAATCAAAGAGGTGAAGACGTTGTTGTGTACACCACAAGAGCATTGGTGGGGCGAAGCAAGAAGAAATAGCATTTCTGCAGAAAGCGAACCCATGCTGCTAAATAAAAACAGGCGATCATTTCGCATTCCGGGATTTCTCGGAGCAAGGTTGCAGGGCAAATCCAGTGGGGCAGAGAATTGCCCGGGTGTGGGAGACTGTCTGCTTTTGGATTTATCGAAAGGTTTTTTTGCAGTGGCGGACGCTTCAGACAGGAATACGACAGCATCGCGCGATTTTATGAAGATGTTTTCAAAAATGCTGTCCGGGATTGACGCTCTTTGTGCTGATTATGTTTACAGCGATGAAGAAGTAATCTCTCTGCAAGAGCAAATTAAAACAAAAGCAGAGTTGCTGATAAAATCATTATCTTTCGGTGATGGTTGCACTTTTACCGGTATTCTCATCTTGAAAACCGGGAAAGGTCTTTTGGGGCTGATTTTGCATACCGGAGATAGTTTTCTCCTCGCTTGCGATTTGCATTCTGGAAAAACTCAGCAATTAACAAAAGACAATTTCTGGATGGTAGGACGCTCTCAACACTTTTTTCAAATTGAAGAACTGCATATAAATAGTGACACCAATCTACTGCTCGCGACAGACGGCTTTGGTAATATTCCTGTTCCCGAAGGTATGAGCAGAGAAGAGTATGTAATGAAACTTTTTGATTCATTAAGTGTTGATGAAATACCAGATAGTTTTTTCGATCGGGTTGATAACCTTGATACTGTCTGGGATGATACGGCAATTATTGCTATCGACCCAAGTGCTATGGCTAGTTTTCCCGGTTGTTGTATCGTTGGCGGAACATCCCCTGCCGAGGAAAAAGCTTTTCGCGAAGAAAGAAAGTTGGGTATTTATAAGGATCAATATCTGCCATGCGCAATGCCGGCAAATGATCAGAGCGATAACAATTTAGTGTTTTAAACTTTGTGGAGATAGGAAAAAATGAGCGAAGAATATTTTACTGAATCGCATCAGATGATTCGTGAGACAGTCAGAAAATTTGTTGCCAGAGAGATCCTCCCTCATGTGGAAAAATGGGAAGAAGAGGGAACCTTCCCGATAGAATTGTATAAAAAGGCTGGCGATGCCGGTCTGCTGGGGTTGGGATCGCCTGAGGAATATGGAGGAACGCCCGCTGATATTTTCCATCTGGTGGCCTATATAGAAGAGATCATGCGCTGCGGCTCGACTGGACTGGTATCCAGTCTGGGATGCAGTGCCATTGCCGTGCCACCGATTCTGGCATTGGGTACGGAAGCACAAAAACAAAAATATGTTCCTCCGGTTTTTGCAGGCGATCAGATTGCCGTTCTAGCGGTAACGGAGCCTAGCGGCGGCTCCGATGTGGCCAACCTTTTGACGCGAGCTGTCCGTAAAGGTGATAAATATATTGTCAACGGTTCCAAGACCTTTATCACCAGTGGCACGCGAGCCGATTATTGTACAACTGCCGTCAGGACAGGCGGTCCGGGGCATAGCGGCATCAGCCTCTTGATCATTGAAAAAGGTACGCCCGGATTTACCGTTTCCAAGAAACTCGAAAAGATGGGCTGGCTGGCCTCGGATACGGCGGAGCTCTCTTTTGACGATTGTGAAGTGCCGGTAGAAAATCTCATTGGTGAAGAAAACAAGGGGTTTGTCGGAATCATGCTCAATTTTCAGAAGGAGCGCCTGTATCTGGCCGTTCAGGCGTATGCCGCAGCGCAAATCGCACTGGAGCTTTCCATTAATTACGCCAGGGAGAGATTTGCCTTTGGCAAAGCACTGAAGGATTTCCAAGTGACCAGACATAAACTCGCGGAAATGGCCACTTTGGTCGAGGCAACCAAGCAATTTAATTACAATGTGGCCGCCAAGATCGATAAAGGAGTCAATGCCTATAAGGAAGCCTGTATGGCGAAAAATTTTGCCACAAAAGCATGTGACCGCGTGGTCTATGATGCCGTTCAAATTCATGGTGGCTACGGGTATTGCCGGGAATATCTGGTAGAGCGGCTCTATCGAGATTCCCGTCTCTTTTCCATAGGCGGCGGTACTTATGAAATAATGAATGAAGTCATCAGCAAACAGATGGGACTATAAATGGAGATTGATCTGCACATTCATACAAATCGTTATTCGGGATGCAGCAATATTGATCCGGTGGATGCCTTAGTGAAAGCAGCGGAAGTCGGTCTCGATGCTATTGCCTTAACCGAACACGGCATTCGTTGGAGTGATGATTCAATAGAAGAGTTGATGAAAAAAAGCGGTGTTAAGAATCTGGTTGTGTTTCCCGGTCAGGAGGTGGCCTGCTATTCGGCAACGGGCGCTTTTCAGGGGGAATTCCTAGTGTACGGCTATCCTAAAAGTTTAGGTTCCAATAAGTCAATCGAAATGCTTATCCCGCTGGTTCACGCGGTAGATGGAGTTGTTATAGCCGCCCATCCGTTTAAAAAAGATGATACCGGCGCCGGATTTTACGGAAGCGGGCATGCGGTTGCCGACTATGATATTGATGGTATTGAAGTAGAACATCCATCTTATGATGATAATGCAAGAACACTTGCAGCGCAATTAATTGTGAAAAAAAAAGTGGCCGGAATTGGCTGCAGCGATGCCCATGATGTGCGTTCTATTGGTATATGCAGGACAGTATTTAAAAGTCAGGTCAAAGATGTTGCCAGTTTGTGCATAGAAATACGGGAGTGTAGATTGGAAGCAATTAACCTAAAAAAGGAGGGTAATTAAAGTTATGGAAAAAACGATTAATGAAGTATTTCGAAACAGAGTCAAAAAGTATGGTGACAAATTATGCGTGGAGAAGAAGCTTAAGGGAAAATGGGAGACAGCAACATGGAATGAATACTACGATCGCTCCCGCAAAGTAGGCCTTGGTCTTTATGATCTTGGTGTCCGTAAAGGCGAAATGGTGGCTATATTATCCCAGAACAGGCTGGAGTGGATATATACCGATATGGGAACACTGGGTATCGGCGGTGTAGTTATTCCCATTTACGCGACAGTAAAGCAGGATGAAGTTGAATATATAATCAATAACTCCGGCAGCAAGGTTATTGTTGTGGAGAATAAAGATCAGCTGGAAAAAGTAAATCTTATTAAATCTAAATGCCCATCTTTGCAAAAGATAGCAGTCATAGATACAACGGGCTGCACTATTGATGGCAAGGACACAATTTCATTTGCTACACTTATGGAACTTGGAAATAAAAAACATGGTTCTGATCCGGCGTTGTTTGAAAAACTTGCCGATCAGGTTGGCCCCGATGATATGCTTACATTTCAATATACATCAGGGACGACCGGTTTGCCCAAGGGCGCGATACATACACATGGCACCATTATGGCAGAACTTTATGCATTAGATGCCTCAGAACCGAAATACGGATATGAATCCGATAATGTAGTTGGTTTTCTGCCGCTGAGCCACATTTTTGAGCGCGTTCCCGTTCACTTTTACGTCATGTTTAAAGGAATCACTAAAGCTTATGTTGAATCAATGGAAACAGCTGTTGTGGACATAAAGGAGAAACAGCCGACAATTCTGTTTGCCGTGCCCAGAGTGCTGGAGAAGATATACCAAAAAATGCTGCATACAATCCGCGAGAAGCCGCCGGTAGTTCAGAAACTATTTGCCTGGGCTCAGGGCGTAGGAAACAGTGTCAGCCAATACAAAGAAGAGAATAAGCCAATTCCTCTCGGTCTGCAGATAAAACACAAAATAGCATACGCGCTGATATTTAAAAAACTTCAGGAAGCACTAGGCGGAAGGCTAAGATGGATGTGTGCTGCAGGTGCGCCTATTGCGAGGGAGATAGTTAATTTCTTCAATGGCGCTGGAATTTTCGTAATGGAAGGTTACGGGCTGTCGGAAGTCGCCGGTGGAGCAACACTGAGCAACTTAAATGATTTCAAGCCTGGTTCTGTAGGCAGGCCTTTGAAAGATACTAATATGAAAATAGCCGAAGACGGGGAAATTCTGATTAGTGGCCCCATGATGTTTAAAGGTTACTGGAAGCTGGAAGCGGAAACCAAAAATGCTTTCAATAGTGACGGGTATTTCATGACCGGAGATATTGGCAGATTTGACGAGAAAGGATTCCTGTTTATAACAGACAGGAAAAAGGATCTGATTATCACCTCCGGAGGTAAAAATATTGCGCCTCAGAAAATTGAAACTTTGCTTAAGGAAAATCCTCTCTTCGCGCAGGCGGTTGTTGTTGGTGAGCGCAAAAATTATCTCTGTGCTCTCTTAAATTTGGATTATGACATAGCAGCGCAAATAGCAAAGACGAATGGAATAACGTTCAGCAATCCACGGGATCTTGCCAAAAACGCGGCATTTCTCAAAATAATCGATAATTTTATCGAGGGGATAAATGCTAACCTGGCTAAATATGAAACGGTTAAGAAATTCAAGATACTGGAAAAGGATTTTACTCAGGAAGGCGGAGAATTAACCGTATCGCTCAAAGTGAAGAGAAATGTAATTCATGCCAAATACACTGCTGTAATTGACGAGATGTATGCCGGTGATAAATAAAGTGTGTTGTTAGTTTCAAGCCTTCGGCTTTGCCCGGAGGCTTGAATAACTTTTCAAGGAGGTATTTAAGTGGAAATTAAAAATGTTACTGTATTAGGAGCGGGTGTCATGGGACGCGGTATCGCTCAGGCAGCTGCTATGGCTGGATGTGATGTGGTTTTATACGATATTAAGCAGGAGTTTGTAGATGGCGGTATTGCCGGTGTTACTAAAATCCTCGGCGGTAGTGTGGCAAAAGGGAAAAGAACCCAGGCGGAGGTCGACACTATAATGGGTCGGATAAAAACATCTATTGTTCTTAAAGAAGCAGCCAAAGATGCGGATTTTGTTATTGAGGCTGTTCCGGAAAATCTCGATCTGAAAAAAAGTGTTTTTGCTGAACTGGACAAGATCTGTAAGCCCGCAGCAATTCTGGCGTCCAATACGTCGGTGCTGCCTGTAACGGCACTTGCTTCAGCCACTAAGCGCCCGAGTCAGGTTATCGGAACCCACTTTTTTAATCCCGCAGCTGTGATGAAGCTTGTCGAAGTCATCATGCCCATCGGCGTGGCTGCGGAAACTGTTCAGATCACGATGGATTTTTGCAAGAAGATAGGCAAGACTCCTGTCAAGTGCAAAGACACACCGGGATTTATCGTTAACGCTCTGCTTGGCTCTTTTTATCAGATTGCAGCCCAGATGGTTCTAGACGGCGTGGCAACTGCGGAAGACATTGATACGGCCATGAGACTGGGTGCGAATCATCCGATGGGCCCATGCGAACTGGCAGATTTCGGCGGGTTCGATGTCATTGCGGCAGGATCGGACGCAATGTATGCTTACACGTCCGGAAGGACAGGCCAGCTTTGTCTTCTTTACCGCAAAATGATTGAGGCGGGACGGCTGGGACGGAAAAACGGTAAAGGTTTCTATGACTATCTTCCTGATGGAACGAAAACGCCTTTTAAAATTTTCGGTTAAAATTAAGAGAAAGGAAACAATATGGAATACAAGGATATTAAGATAACTAAAGACGGGGCAGTAGCAACAATTACCATTGATCGTCCGGAGGTATTAAACGCAATTCGACATAATACCATGGATGAAATTCAGGATGCGCTGAACGTTCTGGAAAAAGACGATACTGTTCGCGTGCTCGTCCTGACCGGTGCCGGCGATAAAGCCTTTGTTGCCGGTGGAGACATCTCTATTATGGCCAAGGGTGCAGGTTATTTGGATGTTATGCATAGCCTTCCGGCAGGACAACAGATTACCTGGAACATAGAACATTTTCCCAAGCCGGTTATTGCCAGGATTAACGGTCTTGCTTTAGGAGGGGGGACGGAACTCGCACTGTGCTGCGATATACGCATAGCAGCTGATACAGCGATCATGGGAGTGCCTGAAATCAATCTGGGTATCATCCCTGGATATGGCGGAACGCAGCGGCTTCCACGCATAGTTGGTGTGGGCATGGCTAAAAAAATGGTTCTCTCCGGAGAACACATTAATGCTCAGGAAGCTTTTAGAATCGGCCTTATTGATCAGCTTGTGCCTAAAGCTGAACTCGATGCTGCTGTGGCTAAGCTGTGCGGCAAGCTGGCTTCGAAAAGCCCGATAGCTTTGGCTATGGGTAAAGAAGCCATTAATATGGGGATGCAGGCCGATCTGCGTACAGGCATTTCCATTGAAGCCCGCTGCTTCTGTATGTGCTTTGGTTCCCAGGATCGGGTTGAAGGTATGACAGCGTTTTTAGAAAAACGTAAACCGGTTTTCAAGGGATGTTAAGCAAACTATAATTCGCCTGATTCCAAAATAATGGCGATATGAAGGAGAAATAAATAATGAGTGATGTCGTAATTGTAGATGGTGTGAGAACACCTATTGGACGCATGGGTGGCGCTTTGTCACCATTTCGTCCGGAAGAACTTGCCGCCTTTGCCCTGAAAAGGCTTATAGAGAAAACAAACATTGACCCGGCCATTGTTGAGGATGTTTTAATCGGTCATGCTTGTTCCAACAATGCGGCGGTAAATATTGCCAGGTGGGCTATCCTCAAGGCTGGTTTCCCGGTCTCGGTAACAGCCCAGACTGTCGAGAGGCAGTGCGGTTCAGCGCTGCAAACTACAAATTCAGCCGCCATGGGAATTTTGGCCGGTGTGGGAGATGTTTATATTGCCGGTGGATGCGAGAGTTGGAGTAACGCGCCGCATTTGATGGAACGTCAGAAAGTCCCCTTTTCTCTGGTACCTAATGCTTTTATCGCCCGGGAAACGGGACCGACGCCGGAGACAAATGTTACCATGGGTATTATCGCGGAAACGCTGGCGGAAGAATGGGGCATTTCGCGTGAAGAGCAGGATGCCTTCGGTTTGAGAAGTCAAGACCTCGCTATTAAAGCAATGGATGCGGGTTATTTTAAAGAAGAAATAGTACCTGTAGTAATACCGCAAAAAAAAGGTGATCCCGTTATTTTTGATCGAGACGAGCATCCCCGGTCAACGACAATGGAAAAACTTGCCTCTCTGAAACCCGTATTCAAAAAGGGAGGTACGGTAACGGCGGGTAATTCTTCCGGCATGAATGATGGCGGTGTCGCGCTTTTGCTGATGTCGGATAAAAAGTGCAAAGACCTGGGACTAAAACCAATGGGACGTTTCGTTAGTTGTGCTCTGGCCGGAGTGGAACCGAAATATATGGGGATCGGTCCGGCACATGCCGCTCCCAAAGCATTGCAACGGGCAGGATTGACATTAAAGGATATGGATGTTGTTGAATGCAACGAAGCTTTTGCCGCCCAGACTCTGGCAGTCATGAAGGAGCTCAAAAAAAATGGTCATCATATAGATCATGAAAAATGGAATCCTTACGGTGGCGCCATTGCTTTCGGACATCCTAATGGAATGAGCGGAGGAAGGCTGGTTTTGTCCGCACTGAACTATCTAAAAAGGAACAACGGGCGATATGGTCTTGTTACTATCTGTATCGGCGGCGGTCAGGGTATTGCCACGGTATTGGAACGGCTATAGGCATAGTTTTAAAAATCGTTCGGTTATAAAAAAAAGGAGGACGGTATGGCAGACAGGGTGGCGGTAGTTGCCGTCGCGCAGACTAAATTTGCGCCTAAACGCGCGGAAGTTAATTATGCCGAAATGGCATACGAAGTAATCAACCGGGTACTTACTGATACAGGGTTGGATCTCGATAAAGACATCGGAAGTAAAATCAGCTGTTCTCAAGACATCTGGGATGGTCAGACGATTTCCAATATCGGGATTACGGACGTAATCGGTGGTCATCTGCATTCAGAAGAGAAAATGCCGATGGATGGGTCAACAGCAGTTTTTTACGGGACGGTAGGAATTCTTTCCGGAGAATATGATTGCGCCTTGCTGATGGCTCACACAAAGATGTCACAGACAAATAGGAACGTTGTCAACAATGTTGCCTTTGATCCTATTTATACAAGGATGCTGGGTCTTGACTATACATCAGCCGCAGCGCTGCAGGCTAAGCGTTATATGTATAAATACGGGATTACCTCAGAGCAAGTGGCGAAAGTCGTTATAAAAAATCTTTCTAACGCGGCACTAAATCCTAATGCTCACCAGTCGGGGGAGTTTAGTATTGCAGATATATTAAGTTCACCAATGCTTGCCTCACCGCTGCATACGCTCGATGTCGCTCCGGATACGGATGGTGCCGTTGCCATCATTCTGGCTTCAGAAAAGAAAGCAAAAAGCATTACGGATAAACCCGTATGGGTAAAAGGTATGGGGGTTTGTTATGACGCGCATTATCTGGGGGATCGAGACCTGGCCGATTGTATGGCGCTCGAGCGAGCGTCCGCGCAGGCATACCGCATGGCGAAGATAAAAAATCCGCGCAAGGATGTTGATGTCATTGAGTTAGGTGATGAATTTTCATATCAGGAGCTGCTTTGGCTGGAAGGTCTGGGTATATGCGGGCGTGGAGAAGCAGGCCATCTCACAGAATCAGGCATAACAGCGATGAAGGGAAAGCTGCCGGTTAATCCCTCGGGTGGTCTTTTGGGTGGAGTACCGGCCAATGTGGCAGGACTCAACAGAGTTGCCGAAGCCGCCCTTCAGTTGAGAGGTGAAGCGGGCGATCACCAGGTAAAAAATCCAAAAACTGCACTTGCTCAGGGGCATAGTGGTTTCTGCGGGCAACATCATTGTGTTATTGTTCTCGGAAAGGAATAAGGGAGGCACAGCATGAAAAGAAATGTAGCAATAATCGGTGGCGGACAAACTTATCACGCCGCTCGCCGGCACGATGTTGATCAGGCGGAAATGGTTAACGAAGCTGTCAGGCGCGCGCTCGATGACGCGGGGCTGACCATCGACGAAATAGATCTTGTCCTGTTGGGAAACATGGAATTTTTTGAAGGCATGCACATGACTGATTGCTGGCTTGTGCATGGGACAGGAGCATACGGAAGGCCGGGACTAAAAATAACAACAGGCGGGACAGTAGGTGCGACAATAGTTTGTGCAGGCGCGCATCATGTCGCGAGCGGTCTTTTTGACAGGGTATTGTGTATCGGATTTGAAAAACAGGAAGAAGGAGACACAGGCGCGATTCTAAGCGGGGTTGCTTCACCTTTGTGGGGGCGCTCGATGGCCGGCGCTGCCGTGGGATATTTTGCCATGTTGGCAACTTCATATATGGCAGCATGGGGCGCCAAAGAAGAGCACTCGGCGATGGTTGCCGTAAAAGCGAGGCAGAATGCGCGGAAAAATAAGTATGCTCATTTAAAAATAGATCTCAAAATGGAAGACGTAATGAATTCAAAGATGCTGGCTTATCCCATCAAGCTGCATGATATGTGTCCGGCTTCCAATGGTGCTTGTGCTGTTATTCTTGCTGACGAGAAGACGGCTAAAAAACGCTGCAAAAAACCGGTTTGGATTCGCGCAATGGATACCGCGCATAATGAGCAATTTGAGCTCGACTGGCGCGATGTCAAGACTAAGCGTCCCATATTTTCCAAAGTCAGCTCATCCCGGATCTACAAGAAGCTAGGCGTGACAAAGCCTTCAGAATATTTTGATGTTTTTGAAGTGTATGAGCCGGCAACATGGTCGGAACTGCTTTGGTATGAAGACCTGGGCATTTGCGGCCCCGGTGAAGGATTTAAGCTTATTGAAAAAGGAATGACCAATATTGACGGGCCCATTCCGGTGAATCCCTCCGGCGGAGTTTTGTCAACCAATTGTATAGGTGCCTCAGCGATGCTGCGTGTCTGGGAAGCGGCGCTGCAGATAAGGGGAGATGCAGAAGAGCATCAGGTTCCTAAAGATGTGAGAAGGGCTCTCACGACAGCTTATGGCGGCACGAACTGGACTGTCATTACCGCTCTGTCCAAAAGCCTAGATGAGTAAGGAGGCAGCAAATGATAAAAACAACTGAAGAACAAATATCTATTCCGATGGTTGTGAATGTTCCCTATGAGTTTGCGGCAGGGGAGTATCTGACCAGAGGATTGTCAGAATTAAGAGATAACGGGAAATTCTACGCGGTGAAATGTCCGAAATGCCAGCGTGTGCAATTGCCGCCCAGAATCGTTTGTGCCGTATGTCACGTGAAAAATGATGCATGGGTTGAACTGGGGCAGGAAGGAACGCTGGTTGGATTCACCATCATGTTTATTCCGATGACCGACCCCACAACCGGTAAACCGCACGAGCCGCCTTTTGCCTATGGATCAGTGCGTCTCGATGGAGCCACATCTGTGTTGGATCATTTTCTGCATGTGGAACCGGATATGGAGAAAATCTGGGTTGGTATGCGTTTTAAATTAGTTCTGCGGCCCAAAGCCGAGCGGATTGGCGATTTGAGTGATGTTATGTATTTTGAACCTTTGCCGGGACAGAAACGACCCGGCCGGACAAATTAATAAGGAGCAGGGAAATGGACGAAACAAAAACCTACCCCCCGTTTTTAGTAAATCAACGGATCAAGGCGAACAGCCTTTACTATGCCGGTAAGATGGGCAGCATTTTTTATGTGAACCTTCGGGACAATGAAACTATTGTCGGTGTCCACTGTCCCAAGTGTAACAAGAATTTCTGGCCACCGCGGCTATCTTGTACAAAATGTTTTTCCGAACTGACAGAGACTGTGGAGATAGGTCCATACGGCACTGTGGAAACTTTCACGCAGGTAAATTATGCCGAGCCCGTGCATCCGCGCAAGGCCCCGTTTGTTTATGGAGTTATAAAACTCGATGGCGCGGACGGAGGAATTACGCACTTTATAGATGAGGTAGATATAGGTGAGATAGCAATTGGTATGCGAGTTAAGCCGGTTTTTGCCAAAGATAAAAAAGGAATTATTCTGGACATTAAATATTTTAAGCCGATTTAGAAGAGGAGTAGTCTTATGGACGACAAAGAAAAACGTTGTTACTTAGCATCTTTCAACGGCGAAAAGAGCGCAGTTCGCAACCCCACCAACTATCAGCGTCGCGATGATGCCAGTCATATTTATAAGAGCGATGATTATTACGAATGGTGGTACGTGGATGCCTCTTTCGACAATGGTTATCATATGGTTGTAACTTTCCACTATATGAACGGGTTTTGTAAACCGATCATTCCATCCATACAGATCATGATCTATAAACCGGATGGAACGCAGACAGCACGTTACGCTCTTTGTAAACCTGAAGAGACTTATGCAGGCGCAGATTGGTGTGATGTGCGCATGGGTGAAAGCTGGTTAAAAGACAGAGGTGACGGTACCTATGAGATGTACGTTATGATTAACAAGGTCGGCGTGCGCCTCACCATGAGAAATCTTGTTCCCGGATGGAAATTAGGCAGTGGCTTCAATTACAAAAATGAGGAAACCGGTTTGGTTGCGGGATGGGTAGTCCCCGTTCCTAATGCTGAAGCTACAGGTGAAATTTATCTAAAAGATCAGACGCTGAAAGTTACCGGCGCCGCATATCACGACCACAACTGGGGCAATTACTATTTTTATAAGACTTTTGCAGGATGGTACTGGGGGCGGATTCATGGCCATGATTATACAGTCGATTATGCCTGGGTTCTGCCTAGGGAAAAGGATGCTCCGATCTTTTCGCCCCTTCTTATCGCGAGAAATGGCGAGATTGTTCTATCTACCAATAATATTAACACGGTGCTGGAAGATATGACAAAAGAAGAAAAAATAGGGCAGGAGTATGCAAAAAAAATGACAGTTACTGCAGACGCCCTGGGAGTTAAATTGAAACTGGCAATAGACAATAAACGTCTTGTGGAAACGATGCAGCTTCCCAAATCAGCTGAGTGGGATCAGTACTACTACCGCTTTGTGGCGGATTATAAAATGGATATTGAGATCGATGGTAAAAAAGATCAGGTCAGTGGAGAGATGATTAATGAGTATATGCTGTTATAAAACCGTGCAGGTTTTAAAAATAAAACAAGGATTGGATAAATTATGGAAGAGAAGAAAAAGTATGACGCAATTATTGTAGGCGCCGGAGTTGGAGGCCTGACGGTAGGAACTCTTCTGGCAAAAGATGGTCTGAAGGTTTTAGTTTTGGAACAACAAGACAGGCCCGGTGGTCGGGCGTTGTCAGTACATGGTTCAGAAATTATCGAAAAGGGATTGGATTGGTATAAAGGGCTTCTGGCCTCGCAATATACATATATCGCTGGTTCACAACCGGATGTAGAAACACTTATCAGCAAACGCATGATTGACGGATACACGCTGGATATCGGCTATCATGCAATCAGTGCTAACGGCGCCGGTTATATGCTTGATTTTGAAGATCAAATAGAGGGCCTTCCTGATGTTGCAAAGCTTGGCGCGCATTACGGCAACTACTACAAGGGGAAGCTCTATCACGATGTGGCGGGATCAAAGATTGATCCCGAGCTCAAGCGCATTGGCAAGGAAACGGGTATCCGCTTTTTGTCATACTATTTTGACGCCTACGGCATGTCGGACGAGGATATCGACAAGATGGAAAAGGTATCTTTCAAGCAATGGGCGGATGATAAGGGCGTGTCGAAAAACGATATTCTTTTTGATCATCTCCATTGTGTCAGTACCTTGTTTTCGACGATCAACGATCCCAATGATATTTCCATGGGTGATATTTTCCGGTATTTCAAGTACGCCTTCGGGCCTAAACTTATGCGGGGAGTTCTGGGTTATGTGGGTGGATTTGTCGAACACGGAACAGGGGAATGGTCCAAGTCTTTGGCTCGCAAGATGGAGAGCTACGGAGGGGAAATTCAATACAACGCCAAAGTGAAAAATATTCTTGTGGAAGATGGCCATGTCACAGGAGTTATCGTGAATACAAAGGAAGGGGAAAAACAGTATTCATCGGTAAAAGTCGTCAGCAATGTCCCCGCTCAGTTCACGTTCAAACTTGTCGATCCAAAACATTTTCCTGCCGATCTGGTCAGCAGAACCGAAGCCATGTACGGTTATGGCAGCTACGTTCCTTACATAGGGCTAAACAAACTTGTCATGTCCGAGGAAGAGTCCAGGATGGGGATTAAGAATACCTGCATTTTGCCGAAGTCTGAAGGTTATGACTATGACGTTTATATCTGCTGGAACATACAGTCCGTAGTGGATCCTAGCGTAGCCCCTCAAGGCAAGTATCTTTATACGGCCTATATTCCTCTGACGGAAAACGAATCGCGAAATAAGTTGCTGGTCGATAAAATTGTCAAAAGACTCCCTGAATTCATGGAAGAGATTTATCCCGGCTTCAAGAAAAGCATTGATTGGAAACTGGATTTAGTCTGCTGGAAACTGGAAGGCGTTGCCAAAAGTATTTCTCAGGCGGGAACTCAAAAAGTTCCTGTAAAATCTGAGTATGTAGAAGGTCTGTATTTTGCGGGAGATACAGCAAAGGGTTATGGCGTGGCCATGGATTGCGCTATTGCGTCAGGTATGATCTGTGCCGGAGAAATCTTGGGCAAGGATTTCGGAATTAAATAAAGGCAGAATAATTTAATAAGCTGCCGCATTATTTTTTTGCAAGTTGGAAAGGAATAACGATGACAGAATGGATAAAGGATGTAGAACCGCTAACGCTGAAAGGTCAGATTGCTGTTCCCTATACATGGTGGGTGGGAGAAACAGGTAGCAGGTTTCTGGTATCCATTAGGGATAAACAGAAAATTCTAGGATCAAAATGCAATGCCTGCGGTACTGTTTTTGTGCCGCCGCGTAAAAACTGCGGTCGATGTTTTGTCGATATTGATCAGTGGGTGGATATTGCAGATGAGGGTGTAATCGAGGCTTGTACGATAGTGCATTATTCGCACCCTGTTCAACCGGTGAAGCCGCCATTTGCCTACGCGCTGATAAAACTTGACGGTGCTGATGTGGGCTTTTTGCACATAATTAAAAAGGATCTGAACAGGATAAAAAATGGCGTAAGAGTAAAGGCTAAATTCAAGGAAGAGCGCACAGGCCACATTCTTGATATCGATTCATTTGAGCTCATTTAAAATACCTGTGGAGGAAATAAAATGGATAAAGCAGCAATAGTCGGCGTAGCACAGACAAAATATGAAAGAAGAAAGAAAGACCAGATATTTGCCGACATGGTATTTGACGTGACGCGGGCGGCACTCGATGATGCCGGTTTCTCTATAGAAGATATTGACAATGTTGTTACCGTGTCGAACGATTTTTTTGACGGAAGAACGATATCCGGTATGGCGGTAGGTGACGCTTCCGGTGGCCAGGACAAAAATATATCAACGGTTTCAGGAGACGGCACTTTCGGTGCCTTTTACGGTTTGATGAGAGTTTTGTCCGGATACAAGGCAACCCTGGTTGTTGCCCATTGCAAGGGCAGTGAAAGCAGCGCCCATCTTACAACAAACGGGATGTTCGACCCTATTTTTCATCGCCATCTGGGGATAGAGGCCATATCATCTGCCGCGTTGCAGGCAAATGTTTATATGAATAAATACAATATCCGAGAAGAGGATATCGCGCTGGTTTCCGTGAAAAATCACGGTAACGCGAAAAACAATCCGTATGCCCAACTGCCTATGGATATTACGGTGGACGATGTCATGAAATCGCGAAAAATTGCCGATCCTCTGAAGCTTCTGGACTGCTGCCCTGTAAGTGACGGTGCCGCGGCAATGATTATTGTCAATGAGACAATGGCCGGAAAAGGCAAAAAGAAACCGGTGTGGATTAAGGGTGTAGCCCACTGCTGTGAGGAGTACTTCCTTGGTGACCGGGATCTTGCCAATCCGACAGCGCTGAAGAGCGCTGCCAGACGTGCCTACGACATGGCGGGAATTAAAAGACCGATCAAAGACATAGATGTGGCGGAAGTTCTTGAACCCTTCAGTTATATGGAGCCGCTTTGGCTTGAAGGCCTTGATTTCTGCAAAAGCGGAAAAGGCAGCGAGTTATTAAAAGATGGCGTGACTGTTATGGGGGGCAATCTCCCCGTGAATCCGTCCGGAGGAGCCTTATCGGCAAATCCGATACTGGTTGCAGGAATGGCGAGAATTATTGAGGCTGCTCTCCAGGTGCGAGGTGAGGCCGGGGCAAGGCAGGTAAAAGGTGCCAATACAGCACTGGCACACGGTTTTAACGGACCATGCGGACAGAGCCATTGCGTGTGGATTGTAAGCGGGAATAAATGAGGTGACCAATGGGAAAAAGAGTAGCTATTGTAGGAACAGGACAAACATATCATAAGAGCCACAGGCCTGATGTTACATCTAAAGAAATGATTAATGAAGCAGTGACTAGGGCACTGGCCGATGCCGAGATGACCATCAAGGACATTGATGCCATCGTCATCGGAAACATGGACCACTTCGAGTCCATCAACTATGTGGATACATATAGCGTTGAAGGCTCCGGCGGATTTATGAAGCCGATCATGAAGGTCTCGACCGGCGGCACAACCGGGGCGACAGTGGCGATCGCCGCTTATTACCATGTGGCCTCAGGTCTCTTTGACCGGGTGCTGGCAATCGGATTTGAAAAAAATTCAGAATCAGATACGACAGGCGCGATCATCACCTGCTCCGATCCTATTTGGGACAGGTTTTCGTATTCCGGAGCGATTCCGAGCCTTGCTACAGAGGCGACTGCTTATATGGAAAAGTATGGTGCGACTCAGGAAGACGCGGCACTGGTTGCAGAACGCGATCGCAGCAATGCCATGAACAACCCTTATGCACACCTAAGAAGGCCATTGTCCGTAGCAGAGATTATGCAATCAGCGATGCTGGCTTATCCCATAAAGCTCGGAGATATATGTCCTCGATCAGACGGGGCATGCGCGATTGTTCTTGCCGCGGATGGAGTAGCGCAGAAAGTAACCAGAAAGCCGGCATGGTTCAAAGCTGCCGCAGTAAGGCACACCTATACGTGGTTTGGTGATTCTACAGATTATAATAAGGGGCTCGTATCTATGCAGCGCGCATCGAAGGATGCCTATGCCCAGGCGGGGATAAAGAATCCCGTTGACGAGATCGATGTTGCCGAGCTTTATATGCCTTATACTTGGGCTGGTTTGAAGTGGATTGAAGACCTCGGCCTTTGCGGACCCGGTGAGGGAGTCAGATTTGTAGGCGACAGAAATACTCACATGGGCGGGAAACTGCCGATTAATCCGTCCGGCGGTGTCATTTCGACAAATTGCATAGGCGCGACAGCTCTTCTGAGAGTTGCCGAGGCGGCAATTCAGATTATGGGAAAAGGTGAACAGAGACAGGTCCCCGATGCTAAAAACGCTCTAGCTACCGGATTCGGGGGCTGCTTCTGGACAGATGTTGTAATTTTAGGTTCAGAAAGACCATAAAATAAGGAGAAAATTCATGCCCACAGATAATAAACCAGTTGAACTGCTGCAAGAAACATTTACCCACCCGATGCCTTATGAGTGGTCTATCGGAATTCACGGTAGTAAATTTTTTCATGAGATTAAGGAAAACAGGCGTTTCATCGGCATAAAATGTAATACGTGCGGTAAAGTTTACGTTCCACCCCGTCGGGTTTGCGGCCCATGTTTTAAAGAACTAAGTGAACTTAAGCCACTATCAGATTCAGGCGTGATAACGGCTTTCTCGGTTGTAAATTACCCTTTTATTGATCCCAATACCGGGCTCCAAAGGCCTATTCCCTATACATACGGCTATATAAAGCTAGATGGCGCGGATAACATTTTTTCTCATATCATTAACGAAACGGATTTAAACAAAATAAAGGTGGGTATGAGAGTTAAGGCGATATTCAAAGAACGAAGTGAAATGGAAGGCAACATTAAAGATATAAAATATTTCGAGATTGTCGGCTGAATAATTGCAAGAAAAGAAAGATTAGAAAGTGATTTTAAATATTGAATTCATTTAATGCATTATTAAGATCAATAACCGCTAAGAAAGGCAGGCTGCGATGGCTGATGATTGCCTGGATTTTTTTCATGCTGTTGTGTGTCTTTATTGATCGGGTTAATTTGGCAATGGCTGCGCCTTTAATTCTGGTTGAATTTAAATTGAGCCCATCCATGCTTGGCCTGGTGATGAGCGGTTTCATGATCGGTTACACAATTCTTACTTTTTCCGGTGGCTTTCTTGTGTCACGCTTTTCAGCGAGAAAAATTATAACAATTGTTATGGTGATACGCTCTGCTGCAACTATTGTGACCGGCTGTGTTTGGGGTTTTATGAGCCTATTTATAACCAGAATAGGTTTTGGTTTAGCAGAAGGGCCGTTAATGCCTGCTGTTAATTCAACAGTCAATCACTGGATGCTTAGCAGGGAAAAGGCGACGGCGGCCGGATTGTATATAACAGCGCTGCCGTTGGGAATTATTCTGGGGAATATTTTAAGCGGATACATTCTGGAATCGTTCGGTTGGCGGTTTCTGTTTATTGTTTTCGGGGCAGTAGGGGTAGTTGTCGGTATTCTGAACTGGATTATTGTGCGTGACACACCGGCTGCACATCCGGCAATCTCACCTGCGGAATTAAAACTTATTGAATCTGACTATAATATTTCGAAGACAGGTAATACAGGAGGTTTGACCTTCCGCGAGCTATTGCAAGATCCGTGGACATGGGTTAATGCCGCTTACAATTTTTTCTACAGCCTGACTTACTGGGCAAATTTGAATTGGCTGCCGACTTATTTTGTGATGGCCAGGGGAACATCCATTTTAAAGTCAGGATACTTTTCCGCGCTGCCCTGGTTTGCCGGTTTATTAGGTCTCCTGGTTTTAGGGCCTCTGTCCGATAAGATCGGGAAAAAATATCGCGGCAATTGGATGGCCGCCTGTCAGTTTCTCTCAGTTCCTTTTACGGCTTACGCTGTCATCACTCCTTCAATCACCATCAGCTTGATATGCTTTTCCGTTTCGCTGTTTTTTGTTGTCGGTTCCATGGCTGTTAGCTCCGCGCTTATCTGGGAACTCTTTGATCGCGCTGACGTAGCCAAGGCTTATGGAATGCTGGCCGCATGGATGACAGCAGCCGGCATTGTCGCGCCATATTTATTAGGGTTTATTCTGGAAAAAACAGATTCCTTTAACATTGCCTATTATATTTTTTCCGGCAGCGCCTTTTTAGCCGGGATTATCGCGCTCATCCTGCACGCCAGAGAAAGGCATTTGAGAGTGTGCCATTAATTATTGATAACATCAAGGGGGTAGAAAATGGATTTTATTTTAAGTGAAGATCAACGGATGTTGAGAGATACAGTGCGCAGAATAGCAGAAGAGAAGTTTGCGCCGCTGGCTGAAGAAATTGATGAGAAGGAAAGGTTCCCCAAAGAATCAGTGAAAGTTCTGGCGGAAAATGGCCTTCTGGGAATTCAGATACCGGAAGAATATGGCGGCGCCGGCGCCGGCATGCTGGCCATGGTTTTAGCTGTTGAGGAAATAGCAAGAGTATGCGCTTCCACCTCGGTCATTTTGACAACGCAGGCCTTAGCCAGTGATCCGTTTTTGCTTGCTGGTACTGAAGAGCAGAAGAAGAATTATCTTTACCGCCTGGCGTCAGGACAGTGCCTGGGCGCGTGCGGAATCACCGAGCCCGGAGCCGGTTCTGACGTTACGGGTATGAAAACGACAGCAAAAAAAGTTGATGGCGGATACATTCTGAGCGGTTCTAAAATATTCATCACTAATGGTGGCGAGTCCGACATCATTACTGTTCTTGCCTACACAGACAAAGAAAAAGGAAATCGCGGGATCAGCATGCTCATTGTGGAAAAGGGTGATGCCGGTTTTTCCGTCGGCAAGAAAGAGCATAAATTAGGGCTTCATGGTTCCGACACCAGAGAGCTTGTCTTTGAAGATGTTTTCCTGCCCAAAGAAAGACTGCTGGGTCCGGAAGGTCAGGGATTCAAGACATTAATGACCACTTTTAATTATACAAGGCCGGCGGTCGGAGGCCAGGCACTGGGTATTGCCCAGGGAGCTCTGGACGTGGCGATAAAGTATGCCAAAGAAAGAGTGCAGTTTGGCAAAACTCTGGCTTCCTTCCAGGGCATGCAATGGATGCTGGCGGAAATGGCACTTGCCGTGGAAACAGCCAGATCGATTGTTTATCGGGCAGCTTCCATGATTGATACTGAACCGGAATCGGTCGATCTGCCCAGGATTGCTTCCATGGCCAAATGGTATGCCTCGGACGTGGCAATGAAAGTTACAACGGATGCCGTTCAGGTTCTAGGTGGTTACGGATATGTACGGGAATATCCTGTGGAGAGAATGATGCGTGACGCCAAGATTACGCAGATTTATGAAGGCACAAATCAGATTCAGCGGATGATTGTCGCCGGGCAAATTCTTAAATAGAGATTCGTGATTGAATCCAGAAAATATTTTATTGAGGTGAAATTTTATGGGAAGAAAAGTGATTATTACTTGTGCCCTTGTCGGGTCGGCAACGAGAAAAAACCAAAACCCCAGTACCCCCTATTCCCCAAAGGAATTGGCGGAAGCAGCTCATCTGGCTTATAAGGCAGGAGCCGCGATGGTGCATGTACATGCCATCGAAGACGATGGAACGAATTCAACACGCGTAGAGCGAATCAAAGAAGGCCACGCTGCGATAAAAGATAAAACCCCTGAACTGATTGTCAACCTGACATCTGCTTTAGGCATGGGAGCAACGCCTGAGCAGAGACTCGCGCAAATCATTGAAATTAAGCCGGAGATGGCCTCCCTAAATATGGCCACGATGAATTTTGCGGGCGTGAACAGAAAAACAGGCGAAGTAATTGTTGATTATACTTTTGAAAACCAGCTCAATATGGTGGCTGATTTTGCCAAAACGATGAAGGAAGTCGGAACAAAACCGGAGCTTGAAGTATATTCCACAGCGGGAATTGATAATTATTACTTCCTATCGGCTAGCGGCTATTTTACAGACCCGGTTAACTTCAATTTCGTATGGGGTGTCTGCGGCGGCGCGTCATTTCGTCCGGCAACGTTTGTCGGCATGGCAAGCTCGCTGCCGCCTGGCGCTAATTTTTCTACCTGCGGTGTTGGCAATGAAGAATGGCCTGCAATAACCCAGGCAATTCTTTGCGGTGGGCATGTGAGAGTCGGGTTGGAAGACAATGTGCGTATGCCTAACTGCGAACTGGCCAAGGGTAACTATGAATTAGTGGAAAACGCGGTACGGATTATTGAGGCATTGGGTTGCGAGACGGCAACCCCGGATGAGGCCAGAGTAATTTTTGGCATAAATAAAAAGAAATTATAATCAATTGAGGAGGTTGAAAATGAAATTTCCCGGACTTGGTTTTGAACAATTCTTTATTTGGCTTATTCGAACGAAGGTAATGTATTCACCCGGCCTGCGCAGCGAGATAGGTTTTGAAATGGCACAGCTTGGCGGGACAAAGGTGGCTCTTTTTACAGATAAAGGCTTGGTTGACGCTGGTGTTGCCGATATGGTTATTGAAGCCATAAAGAAATCTGATCTTAAAATAGCGGGAGTATTTGACGGCATTCGTCAGGATGCGCAGTTGGATATTATCAACGAAGGCGCGAAATTCTATCGTACATGTGGCGCGGATTGTGTGATTGCTCTTGGCGGCGGAAGTGTCATGGATACAGTAAAGTCCATTAATATCCTGATTGGAGCAGGTGAGGATGATTTTGCACCACTTGCCGCGCAAGGCGCCCTTTGGGATGGAGCAAAACCTCTTCCCCCGCATATTGCTTTTCCCACGACGGCAGGAACAGCGTGTGAAGTGACAAACGGCATTGTTGTTCTGGATACAAAAGCGCACGCCAAATTGTCCGTAACTCATCCATACTGCAATTCTGATATCGCTATGCTTGATCCCGAGCTCACTGTGAAACTGCCAGCGAAGATTACTGCCTTTACCGGTATGGATGCCTTAACTCATGCAGTTGAAGGAGTCACCTCAAAACTTGCGGCTCCCGTGAGTGATGCTCTTGGTTTTCACGCGATCCGAATGGTGGATAAATATTTAAAAACAGCCGTGAATGAGCCTGACAACATCGAAGCTCGCGGTAACATGCTTATCGCCAGTACTATTGCCGGCATGTGCTTTATAAACGCGCTGACCGGAGCGGTGCACGCACTTGCTCATTCTCTTGGCGGGCTTTACAGCATCCCGCACGGCCTGGCCAATAGTATCATGTTACCGGAAGTCATGGAGTTCAATCTGCCGGAAAAGCCGGAGCGTTTTATGATGATCGCGGATGCTCTGGGAGTAAAGATTGACGGCATGAAACCGGAGGAAGCAGGTAAACAAGCGGTTGAGGCTGTCCGGAAACTTCTGAAGGATATTGGGTTGACCCAGACACTGAAAGACTTCCAGGTTCCGCAGGATCGCGAAGCCCTGCAACCATTAATTGATCAGGCGAGTGCTGATGGTCAGATGGGTTCCAATCCGCGCGATATGAGCGATGATGATATTTACGAAGTTTATCTAAAGGCAATGTAAAGAAGGCACCTAAGGAAACAAAAAAAGAAAGGGAGGGAAAGATCGGCATGGAAAAGTATCAGATGTACATTGATGGTAAGTTTGTGGATGCTGAAAACGGAGAAACCAGGGCCAGTATTAATCCGGCAACCGAGGAACCAGTCGCCCTCGCGCCGATGGGTACACGCAATGACGCGAAGCGGGCAATAGAAGCGGCACGCAAGGCATTTGATTCGGGCGTCTGGAGTGGGATGCAGCCCGGTGATAGAGCTAAAATTCTCTATAAATTGGTGGACAAACTAAACGACATGGATTGCAGCGATAAGATTGCGGAAACAGAAGTGAAGGACGCAGGCTTTACAATAAGCTTAGCAGCACAAGGTGAAGTTCCCTTCACAAACTATTTCATGGAAAACATTACGCGTATGGGGGAAAACATTTCGGCATACGAGCCTCTTCCCTGGCATGATTTCCCAGATCTTGCATGGAGTTTCGTTAACAGGGAACCAATCGGCGTCTGCGCAGGAATTATACCATGGAATCATCCTTATATGATGGCCGGATGGAAACTCGCTCCACCACTTATTATGGGATGCACGATTGTTCTGAAGCCCGCGTCGGAAACGCCTCTTGCCGCACTGGAGCTGGCGAAAGTCATTGCGGAATGTGACTTTCCACCCGGTGTCGTTAATATTGTAACCGGCCCTGGCTCCTCTCTGGGAGAAGAATTATGTACACATCCCTTTGTGGACAAAATCGCCCTTACAGGCTCGACGGAAGTCGGGCGGCATATCATGGGTTTGGCATCTCCCACCCTCAAGAAGGTAACGCTCGAGTTAGGCGGAAAAAGCCCCACGATTATCATGCCGGATGCCGATCTGGATGTCGCCGTAAAAGGGGCGCTTACCGGAGTATTTTATCATGCAGGGCAGGTTTGCATGTCCGGAACGCGCATTTTTGTTCATGAAGATGTTTATGATGAATTTATGCAGAGGGCAATTGCGGCTGTCGGAACAATTAAAGTCGGGGATCCAATGGATTATGAAACGACTATGGGGCCGCTTATTTCCAAATCCCAGCAGGATAACGTTTTACGATATATCGATATCGGGAAAAAAGAAGGAGCTAAGCTGGCTATCGGCGGTAAAAAACCTGCCAACCTCAAGAAAGGTTTTTTTGTCGAACCGACGATTTTCGTCGATGTTCATAACAAGATGACCATTGCTCAGGAAGAGATATTCGGACCGGTCATCGCGGTCATCAAATTCCGTAATGTCGACGATGCCGTGGCTATGGCCAATGATAGCATATTCGGGCTTGCCGGATCCGTATGGTCAAGGAATATTCCCGAAGCCATTGAGATTGCCAAACGCATCCGTACCGGAACAATGTGGGTAAATACGTATCACGTCCTGAGTCCTAAAGCGCCATTTGGCGGATACAAACAGTCTGGAGTTGGAAGAGAGCATTCTCTGGAGGGCCTCTTGGAGTTTACTCAGTCGAAGCACATTCTCGTTGATTTGGGAACACCTGCCGCCAACAGATTATTGTTTAATTATGTGTTCAGCCAGTAAAATAAATATAGGTCTCAAAGAAACAGCCTATAATATTTGGGACATCTGACTTCTGCGAAGAAGCCAAGGCTGCCCTGAAAGATATCGGAATGGCTGAAGAAGCGCAAAAAGTATGGTAATAAAGGGGTGACCGGTAAATCCGGTTAATCCATAGATACTTCTCCTTTTTGCAGTTGAGCATTTAGCAAGAGTAAAAGGGAGGGGAAACAATAAATTTAAAAAAAAGGAGGAGAGGACATGGAATATTGGAAAGATGTTAATGAGATGGTGACCATCGTTAAAAAAATGTGGGATGTAGCCTTCACGGATCCTGAAGTTGGTGAATCGATCGCGAAACTAAATCAGGTTATCCTTTTTGATTATTCGGAAGATGGTCCCGGAGGGAAGGTTTGGGCGGATTGTCGCTCCGGTGGTAAGATTATAGCTGGGATTGGCGAGCCTCCGGCCCCACCTGATCTGGTTCTGAGCTGTTCGGCGGATGATGGTCACAGGTCATGGTCAAACAAATTAAATCCGGTAGTTGCCATAACCCGTAAGAAAGTACGGATAAAAGGGTCAGCTACAGGTTTGCTGAAGCTGGCGCCAAAGCTAAAAAGGATGGCCTGGATATACAACCAGGTTCTGACTGATAACGGCATGGCTGATAAAATTCTTAAATAAGCATATCTAATTGTCTGTTAAATCACCTTATCAGGATGGTTGATAGCCTTTCTGATAAGTTGGGGCAAAATCGACGACATGTATGGAAAAGAGGCAGTGGACGAGCTTTATAAGAAATAGTAGTCCGGAGCATGGACTGACAGTATATAGCAAGAGAACCATATTAAACAAGAAGGTGGAGGATTATGAGCAAGGCAGCTGAGTTAAAGCAAGGTCAGAATCAATTGTTTACTGACCCTGATGCCGATAAAGCGAGGGAGTTCTTTCGACACAAATCACGCGCTATGGTGAACAAAGTAACCACTGCCGAAGAAGCTGTAAGGACAATGATCAAGGATGGCGACTATATAACTATCGGCGGGTTCGGGGCAAATAGAATCCCCACCGCTATTTTGCATGAGATCGTCCGCCAGGGGAAGAAGAACCTGGGTTTTGCCGGCCATACCGCGACACACGACTTCCAGATACTGATAGCCGGCGAGTGCATCGACAGACTCGATGTGGCCTATATAATCGGGTTGGAAGCACGCGGCCTTTCTCCGCACGCAAGACGCGCGGTGGAGAGTGGCAATATCAAGCTCACGGAATGGACCAACGCGACCCTTTCCTGGAGAATCAAAGCTGCGGCAATGGGCCTCTCTTTTCTGCCTGCACGTAACATCTTGGGCACCGACACCTTTAAATATAGCGCGGCAAAGGAGATCCTCTGCCCCTTCACCGGGCAGAAGTACGCGGCACATCCGGCACTCTATCCTGACTTTGCGGCAATTCACGTCCATGAATGCGATGTTTACGGCAACGCCCACGTTTACGGCGCGTCCGTATCCGATCAGGACTTGGCCAAAGCAGCCAAGCGAGTCGTACTTACCACCGAGCGGATTATCTCCAATGAGAAGATCCGTCAGAACCCGGAATCTACGTTCATTCCCTTCTGGTGTGTTGATGCCGTAATTGAAGTCCCCTACGGAAGCTATCCCGGCAACATGCCCTATGAGTATTTTTCTGACGAAGAATACCTGAAACAATGGTTAAACATAGAGAAAGACCCTGCGGAATTCAAGAAGTTCTTTAAAAAACAGATCCTTGACACAAAAAATTTCAATGAATACCTCACCCTCAACGGCGGTATCGAACGGATGCTCAAGCTACGCGCCATTGAACATCTGACTGATAAGAAATAAGGAGAACTACTATGGCAGATTATAATCCAATGGAATTAATGATATGCATCGCGGCGCGCAACCTTGAGGACGGCGCCACAGTCGTTGTCGGTACCGGCGCCCCCTGTGCTGCTGCCATGCTTTCGCAGAAAACACACTCTCCCAACCTCACAATCATGTTCGAGGCCGGTGGTGTTGCCCCGATATTACCCGCAATGCCGATTTCCGTGGGCGATTCAAGGACGTTCCACCGGGCGATCATGGCCAGTTCCATGCCCGAAATAATGGAAACCTGTCAACGTGGGATGGTGGACTATACCTTTCTTGGCGGGGCGCAGATCGACATGTACGGAAACATCAATTCCACCATGATCGGCGACAATCATGCCAAACCCAAGGTGCGCTTCCCCGGATCAGGCGGGGCCAACGACCTGGCTTCGCTATGCTGGCGGACGATGATGATGACGCCACAGGACGCGAAGCGGTCAAAACCCATGATCAATTTCATCACATCGCCGGGCTATCTGACAGGCGGCAACTCTCGTTACGAGGCCGGACTTCCCAAGGGGACAGGGCCCTACCGGATTATCACGAACATGGCGATCATGGGTTTTGACGAAGATTCCAAGCGGATGAAGGTACTTAATGTCAATCCGGGATACAACCGCAAGGATGTTCAGGACAACTGCGGCTTCGAGCTTCTCTGGGCTGATAAGATCACCGATACTGATCCACCACACGCAAATGAGTTGCGCATCCTCCGCGAGGAAGTTGATCCGAACCGGTATATTATAGGAAGATAATACATAGGAGAATAATCATGTCCGATCAATTTAAAGGCATTGAGCCGATGGTGTACAAAAGCAAGGCTGACCGCGATGTCACCGCCGCTTGTAGAGAAGCTTGATTAATTGTCAATAACATTAAGGACTGAAACATTCTATGAGAAAAATAGCAGAAGGAATCATTAATAAAAACATTGCAATATGTGGACACCATACTTATCCCGCGTATGTTGTGAAAGGGGATCGTGCAAGTGTGCTCATCGAAGCAGGGCTCAATCTCATTGGGCCATCGTATCTCCGGGGTATAAATCAAATAATGGGCGATTGTTCGCTTCTTAATTATATTCTGGTGACGCACGGGCATTATGATCATATCGGGGCCATTTCCTACTTAAAAAAAGTGATTCCTGAAGCTAAACTTATGGGTCATGAATCTCTGGCTATTCTGCTTCAAAAGCAAAAGGTTCTTGATACGATTAATTTTTTAAGTGAACAGACATGGACATACTTCGAAGATATTAAAAATAATCTTTTGGAAAAAGATGATATTCTCATTCGACCGGTTACCTGGGCCAAAGGCTTAAAGGAAGGCGACACAATTGAACTGGGAAATTTGAATTGTCTTGTTTATGAGACACCGGGACATACAAAGGATCACCTTTCTTTTTTTATTCCTGAGGAAGGAATTCTCTTTGCCGGAGAAGCTCTGGGAAACGCAATAATACAGAAAGAAAGCGAGATGAAAGCTGAGTTTCTGACATCGTATACCGATTATCTTCAATCTATTGAGAAACTAATGAAATTGTTGCCAAAAGTAAAAATAATTGCCATGTCGCATCTATATTACTATACAGGTGATGATGTCCCGAAGGTAATGGAATTGGCTTATAGCGACACAATATGCTATAGAAAATTAATTGAAAAATATCTGGATATGGAAAACGGCAATGTAGAGGCAGCTGTTCAGACAATGGTCAGGACGGAATATGATAAAAAGGGTAATGTCTATCAGGAAAGAAACGCTTATATGACAAATGTCAGTGCCCAGGTTAAAGCCATAGCGGCACTTGCCAGTGGATCATGATCAATTGGCAGACAATAAAGTAGAGGTTAGCCTTCATTTTCGGTGAACGGCTAACGGGCAACCGCTGCTCCACCTCCCTTTTCCAACCGCATCGCTAGCCTCTGCTTTTCGATGCTAACCAACTAGAGGTATCAAGTATGACGATTAATATTAGAACCGAAGAACACATTCTGTTGATTGAAGTCAATAGACCGCAAAAACGTAACGCAATGAATCAGGAAATGTATCACCAATTGGCTCAGGCCTACTTTAAGCTGGATTCGGATGCCGACGCACGAGTAGGTCTTGTTTATGCTATAGGCCCTCATTTTACCTCCGGTCTGGAATTAACCGACTGGGCGGGAACGTTTGACATTGGTAAAGGATTTCCCTTCATCAAAGAAAATGAAATTGATCCGTTTTATATGATGAGCGATGTCCGCTGCCGCAAACCCATTATCATGGCCGTTCAGGGCTATTGTTATACATGGGGATTTGAGGTGATGCTCAATACGGATATTCGCGTGGCGGCTACGGATAGCCGTTTTGGGATGCTGGAGGTACGCCGTGGATTTTTCCCCGCTGGCGGCGCAACACTAAGGATGCCCAAAGAAATAGGCTGGGCAAACGCTCAACGGTATATGTTGACTGGTGACGAAATGAGCGCGGCGGATGCCTACCGTTTGGGGCTGGTTCAGCATCTGACCGAGCCGGGGCAGCAGCTCGATAAAGCTTTAGAGCTTGCCCATCGCGTAGCAAGCGCCGCTCCTCTGGGTGTAAGCAATGTTTTAAAATCCTGCCGTGTGGCCGCCCTTCAGGGTGAAGACGCAGCCAAAGCAATTATTTTTCAGGATGTCGCCGAGGTCATGAAAAGCGAGGACATGAAAGAAGGCTTGCTATCCTTCATCGAACGCAGAGATGCCGTGTTTAAGGGAAAATAATTTCGGATCCTTTCTGGTATGGGAAATGGTGGAGATATGGGCTGGAAATTATCCGAATAAAAAACTAGTTGAGGCGCGATTGTTTAAGCATGTCTTCCCATCTTATAAATTGATCAGGCAGTCATAATTATTTTGCAGAATAATTGATTAACTCTTTTTGCCGGGTCGAACCTTTTTGGCACGGCTAAACAGATCAGGAGATGATATGGATATTTTGACAAGCAAGGAAAATGGAATTCTCGTAATTGAATTCAACCGGCCGGAAAAGAAGAACTCAATAACTGCTGCTATGTATCAGATAATAGCGGACGCGCTGAAAGACGCGCAAAGCGATGCGGCGGTGCGCGTCATATTGTTTTGCGGTAAGCAGGATCTTTTTACAGCGGGTAATGATCTGGAAGACTTCTTAAATAGTGATACCCAGGGTGAACTTGCCGATCGTCCTGTGGCACAATTCATGTTGCAACTCATTGCGGCAACAAAGCCTGTTATCGCCGCGGTAGCAGGCGCGGCAGTCGGTATCGGTACGACAATGTTGCTGCATTGTGATCTAGTCTATGCCGCCGATAACGCGAAATTTTCTATGCCGTTTGCCAAACTTGGTCTGTGTCCGGAATTTGCCTCCAGCATGCTGTTGCCGCAGTTAGTTGGCTATCAGCGCGCGGCGGAAAAACTTTTCTTAGGTGAATCGTTTTCAGCACAAGAAGCTTTGGAAATGGGGCTTATCAACAAAGTTTTGCCGCCAGATGAACTGCTGACGTATGCCAAAGCCCAGGCTGCAAAGCTTACGTCATTGCCGGCATCATCGTTGCGCATGACAAAGAGTTTAATGAAATCCGGCCAAACTGATGCAGTATTGGCGAAGATGTCGGATGAAGGAAAACATTTCGGCGCGATGCTGCTGGCGCCGGAAGCAAAAGAAGCCTTCAACGCGTTTTTCCAAAAACGTAAACCGGATTTTACTAAATTTTCATAAGTCAGTTTTTTGTTGGTTACTCGACCCGCAATGTCAAATATAGTATTTTCTACTTTTGAAGAAGGCTATGAGTATAGCACCTACAACTGCAAACTTTTGAGTTTGGGATCGCGATGATGATTGCCAGTAGTAATCAAGTATTTTCTTCGATGGCGACGTTTTACTGATTTCAGGAAGTTGTTTGCGTCTAGCAGACACAGCAAAACCGCTGCGAGAATATCGTGTGTTTCGACCGGTAGTTTACATCAGCCGATCAAGTATAGGCATGTCATTCTATAATCACAATTCCTTACATCCCCTTTGCTTTTCCCACCAAATCCTGGATGGCCTCGCTCACGAGAGCCGAAAGATCGGTGTTTCTTTCGACGGCCAGGAGTTTCAGCTGCTTTATCAACTGAGGTTCAATATAATAGGTAGCCTTGACCTTGTTTCTATCCTCCGGCTTAAATGCTGTTTGGATAGTAAGATTCCTTGCTGGTCGACTGTCTTGCGTATTTACTGGCATGCTGTCATGCTGGCTTACTGTCTTACTGTCTATAGGATGCCCGAAAACGGCAGCAAGCCCCAGACCTCTTTTCCCCTTTTTCTTGTCGGTCATTTTTCCTCCATCGCAATGATTTCCTCACACAATGCGGCGTAATCCAGTGCCCCCCGGGATTTATCGTCGTAAGCAAAAATATCCTGGCCTGCCACGGGGGCCTCCGCCAGAACCACGTAATCCCGGATCAATGTTTTAAAGACCTTGCCGTGAAAATGAATCTGGAGCTGTTCCAAAATTTCTTTGTTTAGGTTTTTCCGAGCATCAAAGCAGGTTCCGATCACACCTCCGATAAACAGATGCTTGTTCCCCCATTTTTGAACCTCGGCAATGGTGCTCATCAGTTTAGCCATGCCTTTGAGCGCATAAAATTGAACCTGGGCCGGAATGAATATTTCCTGGGCAGCATACATGGCATTCAAGGTTAACTGGCCAAGGGAAGGAGGGGCATCGATGATGATGTAATCGTATCCGCGGACTTGCTTGAGGGCTGCTTTCAATCTGGATTCCCGACCCTGCATACTGATCAGTTCCGCTTCTGCGCCGGCCAGGTCAATACAAGACGGCAGGATGTCCAGATTGTCTTTAACGTGGATAAGTGCATCGTGGATATTATGCCCGGTGGTTATCACGTCATATACCGTTGTCTTCAGCGTTGATGTCTCGACGCCAAGGCCTTCGGACAGGTTTGATTGTGGATCTAGATCTACAAGGAGAACCTTACGGCCTCGCAGGGCCAATCCGGCCCCGATGTTGGCGGTACAGGTCGTCTTGCCAACTCCTCCCTTTTGGTTTACCAAAGCAATGATTCTCAAAATTCTTCCCCCTCCCGTTTGCAAGTTTGGTCAACACTTGGTCAACATTTCCCCGAATATACCCCCCCAATTCCCCCTATTTCTGCCCTGTAACCTGAATCAAAAATCTTGCAATTTTCCTTGAAATATCATATTGCTCTCTATATCCCTGCATTCCCCCGAATGCCCGTAATTGTGGTTTCAGGGTCTAGTGGGTGTACGCCTGTCCGGGTTCAAATCCCGGCTTCGGCACCAAATTGATTATGTAGAGTGCAATCTTCACAGATTGCACTGGCATGTTTCGTTGTTAGCAGATAGCCAAACAACGAGTTGTCCGCAGACAAATATTTTCATCTACCGATATTTCATCTTGACGTTTTTCCATCCCGCCTGTACATTCTGAAAAATAATTCTAAGGAAATAAATGATTGAAAATCTAACTAATAATTTATCTGTCTATTTGCATGGTTCAGTGCTTTTGGCATTTGTGGCGGCCTATCTGGGTGGGATTGTCATCAGCTTTACACCCTGCACTTACCCGCTGATCCCTGTGACTATCGGATTTATTGGCGCAAGAAGTTCATCATCCAAGCTGCGGGGTTTTTTGCTTTCCCTGTTTTATGTCGGCGGTCTTGCGCTTACTTATTCCATTTTGGGCGGAGTCGCGGTGTTATCAGGTAAACTTTTCGGGCAAATGCAGACAACCCCCTTGGTATATTTCATTATGGCTAATTTATGTCTTATCATGGGTTTGGCCATGCTCGATGTTTTTACGATTTCCCTGCCTTTACCGCAAAAGCTGATGAATCTTTCCGGCAATACAGATAAAAAAGGATTCTTTGGCAGTTTTTTGATCGGTGCCGTATCTGGTTTTGTTATCGGCCCTTGCACGGCTCCGGTTCTGGCAGTTTTACTTGGCTATGTGGCAACACAGACAAATCTGTTTTTGGGCATGAGTCTGCTTTTTGTTTTTGCCTTCGGCATGGGAACATTGCTGATCATTCTCGGCACGTTTGCCGGTGTTATTGCAGCTTTGCCTCAATCGGGAAAATGGATGACGAAAATTAAATTTATTTTCGGGTTGATATTAATTGGCGCGGCTGAATATTTCCTGTATACTGCAGGCTCTTTGTCGATATAAAAATACGAGGGTTGATGAATAAAAAAACCACGGGTATGAACCCCAAAGAAAGCATTGGAAACATTTCGCAGCAAGCTGTGGGGTATTATACCCTCCGCTTCGCGGATAATTCGACCTGTAAATCTCAGAGCACTTCGTTTCTGAAATTTTGGTCTCATTACAACTTACCAATTCCGATACGCTACGCTTTCGGAATTGGAGTTTCACCAATTAAAATACTATTGGTTTCGGTGATCTTACTGATCTGTATTCCAGTTACTCTTTCATTTGGACAGTATAGACCCAATGCTCCCTTTAAACCAAAAACGATTCTGGCACCGGATTTTTCTTTACAGGATTTGCAAGGGAAAACATTTAATTTGCGCAGCCAATTAGGAAAGCCGGTGGTGATTTTTTTCGGGACCACATGGTGTCCTTCCTGTCGTGCTGAAATTCCCGCCTACAAAGCTATTTATGAAAAATATGCCCAGCTCGGACTGGAAGTTATTTATATCGATATCAATGAACCGGCCGAAAAAGTAGCGCGTTTTACTAAAAGTTATTCATTCCCTTATCTTGTTTTGCTGGACAAAGATGGCAGTGTTGCCAATAACTACAACATTGTTGGTGTGCCGACACTGGTTCTCGTTGATAAAGAAGGAAACATTATTACTGTAAGTCACCGTACTTCGGATTTACCTTTTAATAAACTTTTCCCGGCTAAAAAATAAAACGATATAAATCATAATTTAGGATTGATAAAAAGTTAAACCCGTAAAATTATGATGAAGAAAAAGCAATGACACAGAAAAACTGGCTGCAAAATTTCACGAAATCGGAAAAAGACCGCTGGCTTGGCGGTATTTGTGGCGGATTAGGCGAGTGTACGCCTCTTCCCTCCTGGACGTGGCGTCTGTTATTTGCTTTCTTTTTTTTCGTTTGTGGTACGGGTTTATTAATTTATATTTTACTTTGGATTTTTGTCCCGCCTAAACCAAAATCAAAGGATTAACAATGAAGCTGAAAGATGATATTTATGTTTATGAATGGACAAGCTATCTTGATAACAACTGCAACAGTTATTATATCGGAGGTGGAGTACAGGCATTGATTGATCCGGGATTAACAAGTTATGTGCCCGATTTACTCAAGCAGATGTTGGCCGATGGTATTCAGAAGGAAGATATCCGTTACGTTATCAATACCCATTCGCATCCCGATCATTTTCAGGGCTCGGAAGTTTTTGATCAGGAAAAAATCAAGGTCGGTCTGCATACAAAAGAGATCGAATTTTTAAAAGGAGTAGGCGGCGAGCTGTACAGTCTGTTCGGAATCAATGTTCCGCGTATAAATGTAAATTTCCCGCTGGAAGAAGGCGATGTAGTTTTAGGAGACCAGAAATTCAAAGTAATTCTAGCACCCGGCCATTCTCCGGGCTCTATCGGGCTTTACTGGCCAGCGCAGAAAGCTCTATTTAGCGGCGACGTAATTTTTGAGCAAAATATCGGACGCACCGATTTTCCCGGCGGCAACGGCGCTCTTTTGAAAAAAAGCATAATTTCTTTTTCTGAACTTGAACTGGAGTTGCTTTTTCCCGGACACATGGGTATTGTAAACGGAAGGGATAAAGTTCAGGACAATTTTAATATTGTTATCCAAAATGTATTCCCTTATATTTAATACCTTTCGATTGTAAGTTACCACCTTGCAGGCGGTAATTACCGGTAAGGTAAGATTTATTTACTATGCGCTCCCCTTGCGGGACGCGCTTCCGGTCTTTGGCTTTGTTATCCTTTGACCGGGTGCGCAACCAAAGGGCGCGCAATAAATAACAACCTTTTACCCTATCGGGAAGTGACGCCGAATAGGCGGCAGCTTCAAATAGAAAGGTATAAGATCTTCTTTCTGGAGGGCTGTTGTAGATGAGTGCTGAAGTAAACAAAGTAATTTACTCCATGATCGGAGTAAGTAAAATTTATGAAAAAAAGCCTGTGCTCAAAGACATTTATCTGTCTTATTTTTACGGCGCTAAAATCGGTGTTATCGGTTTAAATGGTTCCGGCAAAAGCTCTCTTTTAAAAATTCTTTCCGGTGTCGATACAGATTACCTAGGCAAAACAATTCTTTCCGCAGGTTACACAGTAGGCTATCTGGAGCAGGAGCCACGTCTGGACGAAACCAAAACGGTGCGGCAAATTGTGGAGCAAGGTGTGCAAAGCACCATGGATTTAATCCACGAATATAATCAGATAAATGAAAAATTTGCCGAGCCGATGTCGGATGATGAAATGGCGAAACTCTGCGACAGGCAGGCAGCCGTGCAGGAAAAACTCGACGCGCTTGATGCCTGGGATATAGATTCGCGCCTCGAAATGGCCATGGACGCTCTGCGCTGCCCGCCGGGCGAAACATCGGTGAAAGTTCTTTCCGGCGGTGAAAAACGACGTGTTGCCTTGTGCCGGCTTTTACTGCAAAACCCAAGTATATTGCTTCTGGATGAACCGACCAACCATCTGGATGCCGAATCTGTCGCCTGGCTGGAACATCACCTGCAAAAATATGAAGGCACCATCATTGCCGTTACTCACGACCGCTATTTTCTGGATAATGTTGCCGGGTGGATTCTGGAACTCGACCGCGGGCAGGGCATTCCCTGGCAGGGTAACTATTCTTCATGGCTGGAGCAAAAACAAAACCGCTTGAAAAGCGAAGAAAAGACGGAAGGGGAAAAAATCAAAACACTTGAGCGCGAACTGGAATGGATTCGCATGTCGCCCAAGGGACGCCATGCTAAATCCAAGGCGCGCATTAGCGCTTATGAGGAACTGCTGGGACAAAATCAGGAAAAGGAATCAAAGACGCACGAAATTTTTATCGCTCCCGGCCCGCGACTGGGCGATCTGGTAATAGAGGCGCAAAATGTCAACAAAGCTTACGGGGATAATCTGCTGGTGGAAGGCATGACCTTTATGCTGCCGCCCGGTGGCATCGTGGGTATCATTGGTCCCAATGGCGCGGGTAAGACAACTCTTTTTAGAATGATCACCGAACAGGAAACGCCGGATGCAGGCTCTATCCGTGTTGGTGATACAGTGAAGCTTGCCTACATTGACCAGAGCCGCGACGCGCTTGATCCGAATAAGACTATCTGGCAGATGATTTCCGATGGACAGGATATTGTTAACATTGGAACGAGGCAAATCAATTCCCGCGCTTATGTTTCGCGATTTAATTTTTCCGGCACCGATCAGCAAAAGAAGGTAGGAACGCTCTCCGGTGGTGAACGCAACCGCGTTCATCTGGCGCGCATGCTCAAGGAAGGCGCGAATGTATTGCTGCTGGATGAGCCGACTAATGATCTGGACGTCAACACCCTGCGGGCGCTGGAAGACGCGCTGGAAAATTTTGCCGGCTGCGTTGTCGTCATCAGCCATGATCGCTGGTTTCTGGATCGTATTTGTACGCACATTCTGGCGTTTGAAGGCGAAAGTAAGACTCTTTGGTTTGACGGCAATTATTCCGAATATGAAGAGGATCGCAAGAAGAGATTGGGCGCCGCCGCCAGCCAACCCCACCGCATCAAGTACCGGCAGCTTACTAGAAGGTAAGTAGGCTGAAGACCGAAGACTGAAGCAGAGGGCAGATAGCCTGCCAAGGCAGGCCTGAGCATACGCCGGGCTTCGCTGCTTGAATGACGAAGATGAATTGCACCCTCCCTCAGTCCCTCCCCTCAAGGGAGGGAAAAAAATAACAAATTGATACATCACGGGAATTAAAGAAAGAGGAGGCGGGCTTTAAACCCGCCTCCTCAACGCGTATAACCTAGAACAATATTGACTTTAAACTATTTCTTTGGGATAGCCTTGGGTGCTGTAGGCTTCTTGGGAGCTGGAGCGGACGCGGCGGCTGCTTTCACATCCAGCAGCTCCACTTCAAAGATCAGCGTCGCGCCGCCGGGAATGATCGGAGGTCTGCCCTGGTCGCCATAAGCGATACTGGAGGGACAAACCAGTTTGGCTTTGCCGCCAACTTTCATCATGCCAACACCTTCCTTCCAGCAGGGAATGACCTTATCCAATGGAAATTCCACTGGCTGGCCGCGCTTGACGGAACTGTCAAATTCCTTGCCGTCAATCAAAGTGCCGGCGTAGTGAACTTTGACAAAGCTCGATGCCTTAGGCTGAGCGCCTGTGCCTAGCTTAATTTCTGTATAGATCATGCCGGAGGCAGTTTTCTGCGCGCCTTTTTCGGTAGCAGCTTTTTCTAAAAACGGTTTGGAGAGTTCTTTTTGTTTTTCAGCGGTTCTAACCATACGGGCCTGAGCCAGCTGGCCGAGTTTCTGCATGTTTGCTTCCGGTTCTGCCGCAAGCTTCTTGCCGGCGGCCGCGTCGGACATGCCCTGCTGAACATATTTCCACTCTTCGGGAGACAGGTCGAAAATGGACACTTGTTTGTTGAGATGAACGCCTAACGCATAGAAGGCCTTCTGGTCGTCTGTTTTCGGTGACGGGGAACAGGCCGGAAAGGCCAGAAGGGCAACAAAAACAACAATCATTAATTTACGCATAACAATCCTTTCTTTTCTCGTTTAATTTGAGTATTGATCTTTGCCTTAAGACAAAAAATCAAATCGAATGTGGGAATATCTGTTATTATATACATTTTGTCAAGCAATTGAGAAGGCTAGTGTGGGAAAAATAATTGACATACAAATTGAACTGACCTATGGGATTCATGCAGAAAGAAATGTCTTATCAAACAGGTGGCGGTAATGTTTACGCGACCTTACTGCAGCACCACCCTAAACGCGAAAGAGACTTTAGTAAATAATAGAGGTAAGTAAATGAAGAAGTATTTTTATTCAATACTGATTACACTATTAGTATTATCGGGATTAATAATGAGCACGGCAATGGTGTTCTCAGAACCGCAATAACCGAAATGTGTCTGCGCGGAATGTGGTTACACTTGCGGTAGCGGTCATGCTTCAAATTGCTCATCCAGGCCGAAATAGTAGCGTGGAGCTAAAAGGTGATAGACTCGCGGAAACTACGCCCTATTTACTACGTTATGAGAGGAGAATCAAAACATGTTTGGTATAGGTTTCGCGGAGCTTATCATAATACTAATAGTATGGGGTATTCCCGGCACGATTGGAGCGCTACTTGCTAAAAGCAAAGGACGCAGTGCTGTGGGGTGGTTTTTCCTAAGTGCCTTTTTTTGGCTTCCCATCATCGTCGTTATTCTGTTGCCCCCTGTGAAGGAAATTTCCGGTAAGTACCGAGAATGCCCATCATGTAAAGAGTTTGTTAAATGGAGGGCAGTAATTTGCAGGCATTGTGGAACTACACTTTCGCCCTTGCCGGATGCGTAATGACTCTGGCTTATTATGATTAAGGACAAGCGAAGGGATGTAAAGGCGAAAGGTGCTACGAAACGCTAACGGCATGCCTCTTCAAATCGCATCTTCATCTCCTGTAATATCTCTGCCCGTCACCTCCAACATTGACCATGCTAAACCGGACATATTATGTGCTTCTGACATGAATGGTATTGACATTCCATTGACGATAATGATATGTCCTCTATACACAGTATGCAATATAATGTTGCATACAAACAAAAGGAGGATGGTATGGAATCTTTAAATAATCATCGAAACGATTTAATGAGCAGTATGACAAAAAGGACATTACCTTCATTTGCCTTTGTGGGTTCAGGGGCACCAAAAAGTAATTTTGGGAAAAAAGCCGGTGCTTCATCAGCGACCTGTGACGGTGGATGTGGAGGACAATGCTTGTCAGGTTGTAAGGACGAATGTATCACTGTTAGCAAATAAATGCGGCCCGGTACCTGCGCACTTTTCTCGTCATTCCAGCGGAGGCAGTAGTCCAGGGCTTTAAGCGAATTACAAGTGTTCTGGACAGTGCCTCCGATTTGGGTGGCGGCTGAAACACAGTTCTTCAACAGGCCATTAAATCACTATTAAGCAGGATATTCAAAGAGCCTTTAAGCACTTTATCAGTCACCTCTTCTATAAGAACAATCAACATGAAAAAGAACTTTGCGAAACAACCTTCCGTATGGCAAGAATCCATTGCAAAAACTGTAACGCTTATAGTCACAGAAGATTGTCAACTTCGGTGTCATTACTGTTATTTAGTCGGAAAGAACTCTAAGAATAAAATGAGTTTTGATATAGCCAAACAATCAATTGACTACATAATAGAAAATAGAGACTTATTTCCCGAAAAATCAATAATCTGGGACTTCATTGGCGGTGAACCATTTTTAGAAATTGATCTGATTGATCAGGTATGTGAGTACATCAAAACTAAACTTCGCGCAGAAGAGCATCCCTGGCTTGACAGCTATCGCTTCAGTTTCACGACCAACGGTATTTTATACGATAACGAAAAAGTTCAAAAATATATAAATAAAAACAAATCAAATTTAAGCATTGGAATAACTATTGACGGAACCCCGGAGAAACATGACTTGCACAGGGTTTATCCTTCCGGCAAAGGATCGTATAATGATACTGCTAAAAATATTCCATTGTGGTTAAAACAATTCCCTGTTGGCAATACAAAAGTGACGGTTGCAAGCGCTGATTTACCCTATATCAGGGAAAGTGTTCTCCATTTATTTAGCATCGATATCAAACATATCAGCATCAATGTTGTTTTTGAAAATGTTTGGGTGGAGGGTGATGATGTTATTTTTGAAAAGCAACTTGTTGAACTTGCAGATAGGATAATTGATGAAGAGTTATACGCAGACCATACATGCTCTTTTTTTTCAGAAACAATAGGGCACCCGATAGTGGATAATAATAACTGGTGTGGCGCCGGTAAAATGTTGGCCATCGATTGTAAAGGAAACTTCTATCCATGCCACAGATTTACCCCCTTCTCTTTGGTTCAAAAGAAAGCTATTCCCATAGGTAATTGTTTTGATGGAATTGACAATAATAAATTACGCCCTTTTTTGTCATTAGATTTATCAACACAGAGCTCCAGGGAATGTATCAATTGTAAAGTCGCAACAGGCTGTGCCTGGTGCCAGGGCGCAAATTATGACTCCGCCGATAATAATACAATTTATCAAAGAGCGACATATTTATGTAAAATGCACAAAGCAAGAGTAAGAGCCAATAATTATTATTGGCATAAACTAAATAGAATAATTACTTCCTGAAGAAATTGTTATGATAAATTATCTGATCGTAATATTAGAATATAATTCCGCTTCCTTTTGTTGCTATAATATAAATACCAACAATCGAAATGAACTGATTTCTTTAAAGTTACTAAAAAGAATTGCTGATTTTGCTGTAAAAAACAGCATCTCCATCAATTTCTTATATGGCGATACAATATTACCACCCGAATATGAACAAATTATCACAACAGTTGAGCATGTCAAAATAATGCCCTTGAAACATAATCGTTCTTATGAAAATGCTGTTTTTATAATAGACGCTGATAATGACCTGCAGCATCTAAATAAATTGGAAAACAGTGATCTTAATAACGTCATACTTCGTGTTGGCAAGGATAATTTAAAATCACTTTCTGCCATCGTAAAGCAACTTATCGGAAAATTTAAAAGACTCAATATTATATTGCAAGATATTGATAATTACGAAAAATCTTATTTCACAATATACGAAAGTCAATTAGAAGATATAAGAGTTCTTATTGAGAAAGAATATCAAAATGGCAATTTCATAGAAATAAATGTTGTTTCAGACAGGATTTTTTTGACAAATATGAACAACTGCAACGCAGGGATTGAACATTTAACAATTGCACCTAATGGTAAATATTATTTATGTCCCGCATTCTATTATGAAAATGAAGATAATAACATCGGGGATCTGGAAGATAAGTTTGAAATTAAGAATAGTCAATTATTAGAGTTGGAATATGCGCCAATCTGCCGTAATTGTGATGCCTATCATTGTAAAAGATGTATTTATCTTAATGATAAATTAACATCGGAAATCAATACACCATCACATCAGCAATGTACACTTGCTCATCTGGAACGAAATATTTCCAGGAAATTCCTGGAAAATATTAGCGCGGATTTTAATATGAAAGACGAGATAACGCCAATTCCTGAAATTGACTACCTTGATCCTTTTGAAATTATTAACAATCGATCGCTAAACGCGGAAAACAGGGAAAAACATTTTACAGAATTGCTTTCAAAGCCATTAGAAAATGTTCCAATTAAACAATTGCTTTGGCAAATTTATAAAATAAACCCCAAAGTATTAACGCAATTAAAGAACCTGAACTATAGCGCAATTAATTTACAGAATAAAAAATAATCGGAGCGACATACAAGCATGGACACGGCTTCAGATTTTTCTTCAAAATCACGCTCCACCATGGAGTTTTTACGCCGAACCATCGTTTATTTAAAACCTTACAAATTGAGCGCGGCGGCGAATATCCTCTGTGCATTTCTCACAATAGGTTTTTACTTCGTATTTCCTCAAGTTACACAATATATTATCGATAATGTTATTAGCGGCAAGAAAACTTCCCTTTTATTACCGGCCATCCTTTGTTTACTCGGGACCTTTCTTTTCTGCAATTTCTTCAACGCACTGAGGATTATCATTAACAGCCGTTTTGGGCAGAACATCATTTTTGACATGCGCCGGGATATTTATGCCCGGATGCAATGGTTGCCTGTCAATTTTTTCGATCAACGTGCCACCGGCGATTTGATGACGCGAGTGATAGATGATGTCGCGTCCGTTCACCGGATACTGATCGACGGCATTGAAAGAGTTGCGACTACCTTTATGAGCGTAGTTGTTATCCTGATTATTCTATTCTTCAAGAATGCAAAGTTAACGATGCTCGCGCTTATCCCATTATCAATTTTGATAATAGGTGCTCTCTGGTACACCATGACAGCTTATCAACGTTATCGTAAACAAAGAATGGCCATAGGTGCCATGAACGCGCTTCTCATGGATAACCTGCAGGGCATTAGGCAAATAAAGGCCTTCAGCCGACAACATCACGAAGCAAAACGTTTTGCAGAACGCGCCGACGGGTTGCGTCAGAGCACTTTGAGCGTAATGAAAATATGGGCCTTCTATTCACCGACCATGACTTTTGCCGGATCGCTGGGGATGGTGCTTGTCTTGTGGGTCGGTGGCCCAATGGTGATGAAAGGAACCATGACACTGGGTGAGCTGGTAAGTTTTATCTTCTATCTTACGCTTTTTTATGAACCAATTGGCCGTTTGGATGGCTTGAATCAAATGTTACAATCGGCAAGGGCTGCCAGTGAACGTGTGTTCGATATTCTGGACGCGACCGATGAAAAACGAAAACCGCATGGCGCTGCGCAGTTGAAGACACCTGTTCGAGGTGAAGTGTGCTATGACAAGGTTAACTTCCGCTATAACGCCGACCGTCTAACGCTAAAAAATATTTCTTTGCATGCTTATCCAGGTCAGATGATCGCATTGGTTGGGCCCACCGGCTCCGGTAAATCTACTCTTGTTAATCTTCTGCCTGCATTTTACGAATCAACTTCCGGCCATATTACCATCGATTCTCAGGATATTGCTGTGCTTTCACTCGAATCGTTACGCGCTCAAATCAGCGTTGTTAGCCAGGAAGTCTTCTTGTTCAACGGTACCGTAAGTGAAAATATTCTTTACGGAAAACTCGACGCCACGGAAGAAGAGATGCTGGCTGCTTCGCGCGCTGCAAACTGTCATGAATTCATAGTTTCTTTGCCTCAGGGCTACAATTCTCGTGTCGGTGAGCGCGGTGTAAAGCTCAGTGTCGGCGAAAAGCAGAGAATCAGCATAGCGCGGGCACTATTGAAGGACACGCCCATCCTCATTCTTGATGAGGCTACGGCCAGTGTCGATACTGCGACGGAAAAACTGATTCAGGAAGCCTTGCAGCGGCTCATGGCTAACCGTACTAGTTTTGTCATAGCCCACCGCCTGAGTACTATTCGCAATGCCGATCAAATTCTTGTAATGCACCACGGCGAGATTGTTGAACGTGGCAAACATGAGGAACTGCTCAACCTCGGAGGCATTTACGCAAAGCTTTCCCTCATTCAGAATGTGGAGTTTGTCGCGAAGTGTTACTAATACTTACGGGCAGCGGTTATATAGACTCAATGGACATATGTCAATTGAGTACGCGGAAGGTTATATTAGGTGCAGCGCGCCCTATTTTCTCTGCTGTTGCAAACAATGTTGTTTTTTTATCATTTCCTGCCTAGGGTGAATTACTTCCAGATCTTACCACTTTTGCTGCATGATTTCCTTACGCTTTTGCAGATACTCTTCTTCTGTGATCAATCGTTCTTTTTTCAGCCGTTCCAGGCTTCGCAGTTTTTCTTCCACAGAACTGCCGCTATCCTGTGTATCCAGCTCAATTTCATCCATCGCAACGGAGGAAGCCTTTTGCGACTTCAGATTGTACACGTAATAGGTAATAATAATAATTAGAATCAGCATCCAGAATACCATAAATATCTGTCCGATGCTGCTGCCGTCGTCCCGCAGAAGCGAGAAAAATACCATACCGAAAAGAAGCATTACACACCCGGCGATTATCCCCATGACTGATCCCATTTTCCCCGGTCGCACATACGCTTTCGGACTCATTATGTTACCTCCCTATAGTTCATAACCCTTCGACACCTGCTTTTTCGCATAGCTCCTTGCAATCTTTCTCAGCCTCAAACGGCACAACACCATCACATCCGCCTCAAATCAATTCCTTGCATTTGTTGCTTTCAGGATCAAAAAAGTATTTCCAATCAATAAGCCTGATTTCATGAATTTTCTGTTCACTTTTTTTATTCAAGTCCGGTAACAGTCAAATCTTTCGGATATTCCACTCTGAATTTTAAAGGAAGATTTTTCTTTTCGCCCGGAGCCAATTTAACCTTCCAGGTGATTATGCCATCAGAAGATATATCTACCTCATCTTTTTTCGGCGCTTCGAGATCAACCTTGATCTTTTCATTTCTTGAAACAGGGAAATTGTCATTAATGGTGATGGTAATTTCTTTCCCCTTGCCGTTGGCAAGCTTATGCGAATATTCATAATTCGTTTTGGTTTCTTTCGATATAAGCCCAGGATATTCAGTGAATTTTTTAATGAGTTTTCTTTCGATCATAATATCCTCGTCAACGCCGAGGGACAATTTGATATCCTCATCCGGCGAAATGGTCTTGTCCGAAGATGAGGCACTCACAAGCCTGCCGTCCAGAAAGACATTCATCTTGCCTGCCAGGAGGGGGAATAAAAACGGGTTTTTGAAATCGGCTTTCAGATAGGCAAATTTCGAAAGTTTTGGTATGGCATAGTAACTGAACCCTGCATCTTTCTCTGAGGATGCGATCAGAACCCTGTGCGGCTGATTGTCTGAAGGGATGGAAACCTTTTGGGGAATTATAAAGCTAAAGGATGTTGTTTCTGACTTCACGCGTGTTTCTTGAAAAGACATGTCCGAATCCGGCATCTGTTCGCTTTTCATCATTGATTTTGCGGATTCTTCTCTCAAATAGCGATATGGTTCAGGAGATGGAAGCGCCAGTTGATATACATCAACAATCCAGGCTGTAAGATCTGAGGGTGCCTTCGAATTGTAGGGCTTTGCTGTAGAAATCTCGACATTTACACCTGACCAATCTTCGCCTGTTGCCTGCTTTATGGTCGCAAAATAATTCATATTTATCTTAGATGCATCGGAATCTGCCCTTATCTCATAGAGCGGCGCCCATCCTGCATTATTAACAACATAGGAAAAGACAAGATTGATTTCTTTGTTGTCATCCGTAGAAATGAGATAGAATTCAATGCTCTTGCTTTTGTCTGATGAATGCAGATCCTTCATCTCGTTTTCAATTGTAGTTTTTTCTTTCTGCATCTTCTTGAGTTTTGCTTCTATCCCGGCAATTCTTGCGTAGTTTACTGCCAGTGATTTCTCGAGAAACCTGGCGTGGGCTTCAACTTCAGTTTGTGTAACCTTCTGGTTTTGGGAAAAGGGAATGACTTTTTTCAGGAATTCATTGGAACTTGATACGCCTGAGATTCCATTAGATGTTGCCCTCATGATATCCTCCAGATTATCAAGCCTTGCTTGAAGCTTCTGGATCTTATCCTGTGGCGCCTTCCGGAGATAAGTTTCTGCGACTTTTATTTCTGATATTTTTACTGCTGATTTTCCGCCGATACTGACCTGGACGGACGCATCAACTAAATAAGGAGTGATCTCTGATATCCTGACGATATTCTCACCTTTCTTAACCGGGAAACGCGCTTCCTTTTTGATCATCGCGCTTTGGGTAAAGACGACAACATTCCGGATCTTGGAAGATGGTTCAATTTCCACAGGCAATGCCCATGCATTGTGGAAAAAGATAAAGGTTGTAAAAAGAATCAGCCAACTGCTGTAAAAAAAATGTCTGTTCATGTTTTTCTCCTTTTAATGTTTAGATAGATTACGGGTCAAAATCGTTCCCGTGTATTTAAATTCAATCTTATACACCACTATTTTGAAACAGGGTCAAGAATAAGTGTCTTATTGCCATCCTTATCAATCATAACTGAATAAGTGCGGTCCTTCTGGCGTTCAAACATGGGGTTAGGCATAATTACTTTGTTGTCGCTGTTGATGATAAAGACTTCTCTTGCGAATTTATCCCACATGTCGATTCTGACTGAATATTCCACAAATATAAACAGCAGCAATAGAAGACAAATTAAAAAATAATGTTTTTTCATTTATTTTCTCCAGGTTTGAGGTCGTTTTTCGGGACATTATAAGAACCCATCCTAGATAGTATCAATCCGCCTTTGTCCTTATATTCTGCCGTTTATTAGATGTAAATGTAGGGCGTGTTCCCTGAATGATCCGAGAGGCTTTACGGTACCTTTATTTTTCTTTTTTCCGGTTCGGCATGCTGACGGTAGAACATGGCAACATTGCCGATTATGCCGACCAGTTCGCTTTTTGTGGTTTGCGCGATTTCTGTGGACATTTCTTCTTTGGCTTCTTTGAACTCGCCGAATTTTACCTTGATCAGTTCATGATCTTTCAGCGCAAGATCAACCGAACCAATTACCTGTTTGTTGATGCCGTTTCTGCCGATGAGCACCAGCGGCTTTAAATGATGCGCCTGAGAGCGCAGATATTTTCTTTGTGATCCTTTGAGTTGTTCCATGGTCAATTTTCCCTGACATTATTGAGGTATTTTTTGTATACCACATCCGGTCTGAAATTGCGTTCCCTTTTTGAGAAAAAAACGATATTATACCGCCGGAACAAATAACCTTATGATTGGAAATGGTAAAAATTATGCATATGAAAAAATTAATTCCCTTATTATTAATTTCGATATTTTCCGCTTCTTTAAGTCTTGCGCAAGGGTCAATGCCCGCGGAAATGATTGACACGCAAGCCGGCCGCAATTTTACCATTATTCTTCCGGCCAACCCAACCACAGGATACCAGTGGCAATTGGCCAGACCGCTTAATGATAAAATGATTAAATTAATAAGCTCGGAATATATCGCGGACGATACCGGGCTTGTCGGCTCGGGAGGAAAACAGGTCTGGAAGTTCAGTGCGCTTAAGGCAGGCCGTGCTGCTATTGCCTTGAAATACGTGCGGCCGTCGGAGAAAAATACGACGCCGGAAGTTAAATATTTCATTGTTTCGGTAAAATAAGGGCAGTAGATGTGATTAAAGGAAACGATTAACGATGTATTGCCCGAAATGTAAAATTGAATACAGAGAAGGTTTTTATAAGTGTGCCGATTGCGGTGTTGATCTGGTCAATGAACAGCCGCCGGAAACTGAAGACTATGTGAGTTATGTGAAAATGGTAGAGGTTTTCTCCACGTATAATAAGGGCGATATTGCTTTTATCAAGTCGGTACTGGATGGTGAAGATATTCATTACTTTTTTTCAGGTGAAAGTACCAACATGATAGCCGCTGGAGCCTATGCCCGGCTGTTGGTTCCGGCTGACCAGGCCGGGCGCGCCATAGAAATTTTGCAGGATTTGGGATTTTTGGAGAAATAGCCGTAGGGAACGGTTTAAAACCGCTCCTTACATGTCATTCATAATTATATTTTTCCCACAATTTACGATTAAATTCTTGAAAATTATTTTTTATATTCAGCGTCAACGGTAATGCCGATGCCGCCGCGTGCGGCGAACTCAGCGCTTACTTTGCACCAGCGGGGTTTCAAGGCGGTCACCAGATCATCAAGGATCAGGTTGGTTACATGCTCATGAAAAATGCCTTCGTCACGAAATGACCATAAATACAATTTTAATGATTTTGATTCGACAATTTTTTTGTCCGGCGTATATTCAATTTTGATTTTGGCGAAATCCGGCTGACCGGTCATGGGGCAGACACAGGTAAATTCTTCCGTTTGCAGGGTGACTGTGTAATTGCGGCTATGGTGATTGGGAAATGTTTCCAGTTTGCGTGAAGGCTTTGCTTCTTTGCCCAGAAGCGTTAATCCGGACAGATCATTGTTTTTTGTGTTTTTAACCATGATTTTCCCCCGAACAAAAAAGAGTGTATTTGTTTACCGAAAGTCTTAATTAATATCAAGAATATTCATAAACTATTTTACTATCCTGAGCGTTTCTGGTAGCTTTTGATATCAACCTGGCGAAGGAGGGATGAATCATGGCAGAAAATAAAGTAACTCTTCCTGAAAACACCTGGAAATGCAGCAATTGTGGCAATACTCTTATGGAAATGAAGCCACCGGAAATTTGCCCGGCCTGTAAGCAAAAATGTGCCTTTCTGAATGTTACCTGCTATGAACCGGATTGTGGTTTTACCGGAATGGATAAACGTTTGAAATAAGTTACTGGAATTCACCTTGAATATATTCCACAATAACACGTCCCGCTTTTTCGCTGTGAGTTTCCATATTACTTTTAAGCTCTATATAAAGGGAATCAGGTATTATCTTCATAAGACGCTTTATGTTTCCGGTACCATGGAGCGTGTCTGTCGTAGCGCCAATAATGAGACATGGAACGTTGATGTTGTCTATGTGATCCCATATTGCGTAGTTTCTAATAGCAAGCGCGTTAGCCTTCAATTTGTATGGATCTGCGCAGTCCAGGGTATTTTCATATTTTTCAATCTGCTCTCTGCTGTTTTTTTTATCCAGCCGGAAGTTTCTAAGATACCATTTTATTACAGGCTTTGCGGAAAAGTAGAGTGAAGGATGCATTGCTGGAATTACTGTTCCCAGTATTTTGGGGAATCTGAGCTCGGTATTTGGACCGATCAGTACCGCGGATAAAGGTTTCCGTTTCTCTGATACGCAATATTCAAGAATCGCAGAAGCGCCGAGTGAACTCCCGGCAAGTATAAACTTTCCTGATGGCGGGATAACTTTTTCTATAATTTCATCTATATCTAGTTTAAGACGCTCCATGGAGAAGCTTACTTTTTTTACATCAGGAACTGCTGATGACTGTTTTTCCCTCGACTCAAGGTAGAGGACTCTGTACTTCGCGGTTAGAACTTTCAGCGCTCCTTCCCATCCGGAGATCAGTGAAATCCATCCTGCCACAAAAAGAATAACCGGTTTCTCCTGTGAAACATTTCGCGGAGTGAAATCAACTATCTTAAGAGAAACTCCATCTGACACTTCAAACATATATTCTTTAACGGTTGTTAAATTGTTAGTGTATTGAGAATAATCCATATTGTTTGTCCAGGAATGTTTATATTAAGAAAATTTCTACATTAATTCATTTAAGGTGAATATTAGGGACGGTTATCCCAAATATATCACAAAGTCTTAACCTGTTTGAGTCAGCAAGGTTGAAGATTACCAATGGAAACGAATTGGCATAACTCCCTGACCGGAAATCTGATGCGGTTATTTTTTTGTCTTAACGATCACGGTCCCCTCGGAGAATTCCGCAGGCTGCCCGGCCTCACCCGGCGAGACATCCTTGATTTTAATGCTCCTTGTTTTAATGCCGATATCCCGCGGCTTGGTTTTTACCGCATAGACGCCGCCTTCTTGTTTAAGGTTTAAATCTCCCAGCTCAGAAACACTGGCATAGATCATAATGCTTTCCTCGCCAAAGGGCGGGTTCACTTCCAGTTCAAATTTATCCGTTCCGGACGGGATTACATAAGTCACATCACCCTGAAAGTAATTATCCTGCCGGTAAGGATTGGGCAATAACTGAAGATTATTTTTCGCCGCGTCCCGATAGATCACTCTGGCGAAGAAAGGTTTATTGCCCTTGAGATAAATCTTGATTTTCTCGCCTTCGCGATAGGTTTCTTTATCCGACCAGACTTTTACAGTAAGCGGCAAAGACGGGTCATCCAAGGCGATATCCTTTGCCTTCTTCATTGCCTTTTCATCAGGGATGACTTCGGTCTTGAGCTTGACCTTGTAGCAATCACCCTGCGAAGGGTCTTTATACCAAGCTTTCCCCAGCTCTTCGATCACTGCAACCGTTGCATTGGCATAGGCGGAAACAAGGTCTTTCTGAAGCTCAAAGTCTTTCACTTCGGTTGCTGAAGACACGTAGGTTTTGACCGACTCGATGGCGTTTCTCTTGGCATCGGCCATGGCCGCGGTTTCAGTTTGCTTGCGCGATTTGTCATCTCCCATGCAGGCGGAGCCTTCCGCTATCTTAATAGTGGATTGCGCGGCGATAGCCTGCGCGGCCAGAAAAATACTCAAAGCGACAAAAAATAAATTCTTACGCATAAAACCTCCATCCATAGTTTACCTGGTTAAACCTGCGGAAAATCCATCCCTCGTGAATCCACAACGGGATATTGAGCTTCCTGTTTATACTTGATCTCTTTTGAGAAGAACTTGCTTTCTGAGGAAGGAAGTGTAGGGCAGCGGCGCTTGTATGTCAATGAAAAACTGGCCACAAAATGTGGGGGAAGGTTGGTGCATTACATAATCGCATGTACGAAATTCAAAAAAGTAAAATGGATGATGGTATAATTTTCAGCTCTTTTCCATTGTTTTATGGAATTGAATCTGCGGCCATTCTTCCATGGTGTGGGAAAGCCGCCAATCGGAGAGCGCCAGATAGACAAAATTTCCTTCCGCGTCGGTTGCCACATTCATCTGATTTCTTTTTTGGAATTCTTCCATTTTCTTAGGATCATCTGCGGTAATCCAGCGGGTAGCAACATAATCTGTTTTTTCATAATCGGCATAAACGCTATACTCATCCTTGAGCCTCGCCATGGTCACATCAAACTGCAGCGCCCCCACCGCGCCGAGGATATTGTCCGATCCCCACAGCGGCTTAAAAACCTGAATGGCCCCTTCTTCCGAAAGCTGAAGCAGCCCTTTTTGCAGATGTTTTATTCTCAGCGGGTCTTTGAGTCGTACGCGGCAGAAATGCTCCGGGGCGAAATGGGGAATGCCGGTGAACTTGAGCGGTTCCTTCTGGGTAAAAGTATCGCCGATCTTGATTGTTCCGTGATTGTGGATGCCGATGATATCGCCCGGATAGGCTTCTTCAATGTTTGTGCGATCCTGCGCCATGAAAATTGTGGCATTGGCTAAAGATACTTCCTTGTCGATGCGATGGTGCATCACGCGCATGCCTCGCTGGAACTTGCCGGAACAAATCCGCATAAACGCGATGCGGTCGCGGTGTGCCGGATCCATGTTGGCCTGTATTTTGAACACAAAGCCGGAAAAATCGTCCTCTTCCGGTTTTACAATTCTTGTTGTGGTGGGACGCGCCACAGGCGGCGGAGCGATTTCCACAAAAGCATCCAGCAATTCCTTGACGCCGAAATTATTAATGGCGCTGCCGAAGAAAACAGGCGTCTGGCCGGCTTTCAGATATTCTTTAAGATCGAAGGGATTGGCTGCTCCTTCTAATAAGGCAATTTCCTCGCGAAGTTCACCCGCCTGACTGTCCAGCAACTCATCGAGCAGAGGATCGGATAAATTATTAATCATCACGCCGTCTTCTGAACGCTTGGCTTTCCCCGATGTGAAAAGATGCAATTTTTTATCGTAAAGATTGTAAACACCTTTAAAACGTTTGCCCATGCCGATCGGCCACGATAGCGGCGAGCATTCAATTTGCAGTTTGTCTTCAATGTCCGCAAGGATGTCCAGCGGCGCCAGGCAATCACGATCCATCTTGTTAATAAAAGTAATAATAGGGGTATTGCGTAAACGACAGACTTCCATTAGCTTCTGGGTTTGCGTCTCCACACCTTTGGCTCCGTCGATGACCATGAGTGCGCTGTCCACCGCGGTGAGCACGCGGTAAGTGTCTTCGGAGAAGTCCTGGTGGCCGGGAGTGTCCAGCAGGTTTATATCGCAGCCGGCATACTCAAATTTCATAACGGAAGATGTAACGGAAATGCCTCGTTCCTTTTCGATGGACATCCAGTCGCTTAACGCATGTTTAGATGCCTTACGGGCTTTAACCGCGCCGGCCATCTGGATGGCTCCGCCAAAAAGCAGCAGCTTTTCGGTAAGCGTGGTTTTTCCCGCATCGGGATGGCTGATGATGCCGAATGTCCGGCGGCGGTCAATTTCTTTTTGCAGTTGTTTGCTCAAAATAACCTCTTTGCCATTAAATAAAAAAGCGGGCACTTGCCCGTCTTTCGTTTTCTAATAGCCAATAATCTCTCTGCTGTCAATAAGGAAGAGAGCCTGCGTCTTAATCTGATACCAATCTCTTTCTTTGGCTAACTATGTTGGCAGCGTCGTCGGCTTCTTCAATCACGCCACGGCGTGACCAGCCGGAGCCTACTCCTTGCCGCCTCGTTATCCTTTGAAATCGAAATGGTATTATATAATTGTTTAAATGCTCATACCAAAAACTCCTTGAACAAAAAAGCTCTGGTAATAACATTTCCCCATCCTGAGCGGGCGTAATTCAGTGGTAGAATGTCAGCTTCCCAAGCTGGACGTCGTGGGTTCGAGCCCCATCGCCCGCTCCAATTAGTGAGACCCAAGTTTCAGAAACAGAGTGCACTGAAACTTGTAGATCGAACTATCCAGCGAGTGTAATGAAGCTGGATAATGAACACCATATTCAGAAACGAAGCGAATTAAAGTTTGTAAGACGAATTATACCCGTGATTAACTACTTAGCAAGTTTTAGGCTGCAGAAATAATACTTGCATTGACTGCTGTGATGTGGTAGTTACTTTCCTAACTAACCATCAATGATTTTTTATTGCTGAGTGGGCCTTTGCCCACTTTTTTATTTTCTGAGACGTATGTTTGATGATTTAAAAGAAAAAATATGGCAACTGGCACAACCGGTCGCAACATCTGAAGGGATGGAACTGATCCATGTCGAATGCCTTAAGATGCATACCCGTTGGATTGTCAGACTTTTTTTGGATAAAGACGGTGGTGTAACAATTGATGATTGCACCTCAATCAGCAATCAATTGGGCGATCTTCTTGATATCCAAGACTTGATAAAAGGTACTTACACGCTGGAAGTTTCCTCACCCGGCTTTGATCGCCCGATATCGCGCGACCAGGATTTTGTAAAGTATCAGGGATTTAAGGTTAATATTAAAACAGGAATAAAAATTGAGGGAATTAAAAATTTTCGCGGCATTCTTGTAAATTACATCGAAGAGGCCGGCCAGAAATTTGTTTTCATAGATGTTTCCGGTAAAATCTATCGGATCCCTAAAAGTGAAATAGTAAAAACTAGTCTGGTTGATGCCGGATAAATTAAATATTATTTTTGAGGCTGAAATGCTCTAGTATCTCAGCGAAGAAAAGGGAGGAATTTGTAAATGTTGCCAGAACTCAAACGTCTGATCGAACAGATGGGCAAGGACAGGGGTATAGATAAAGAAATTATTACCGAAGCCCTTGAAGCGGCAATGCTTACGGCGGCTCGCAAAAAATTGGGGCAGAACGTAGACATAGAGGCTCATTATAACGATGAAGCCGGAGAAATTGAAGTTTTCCAATTCAAAACTGTAGTCGATAAAGTACTGGAACCTGAAACACAAATATCAAAAGAAGAAGCGCGAAAGACTCTTGATGAAAGTGCGGAGCCCGGCGATAGTTTAGGAATAAAAATAGAAACAGGTTTGTTTGGCCGCATTGCCGTGCAAATGGCCAAACAAATTATTATTCAAAGAGTCAAGGACGCGGAACGAGATAATATCTATGATGAATACAAAGATAGAAAAGGTGAATTGGTCAATGGTTTTGTTCAGAGATTTGAAGGCGGCAGCATCATTGTCAATTTAGGACGTGCGGAAGGAGTTGTGCCGCCTGCGGAGCAAATACACCGCGAAACATATAAGCGCGGCGAACGAATCCGTTCTTATATCTATGATGTAAAAAAGAACTCCAAAGGAGCGCAGATAGTCCTGTCACGCACTCATCCCTCATTTTTAAAGGCACTTTTTCAGGTAGAGGTACCGGAGATTTCCGAAGGTCTGATTGATATTGTCAGTGTGGCCAGAGAACCGGGCAAGCGTGGTAAAATTGCCGTCAGGGGCAAGGATAAAGATGTTGATCCGGTGGGTGCCTGCGTAGGTATGAGAGGTTCACGAGTGCAAAGCGTAGTGCAGGAATTGCACGGAGAAAAGATTGATATTATTCCCTACACGGAAGACGCGGCAAAATATGTCAGCAGCGCATTATCGCCGGCTAAAGTTAACCGGGTGTTTGTTGATGATGAAAATCGGACGATGACGGTAATAGTGCCTGATGATCAGCTTTCTTTAGCCATTGGCAAGAACGGTCAAAATGTCCGGCTTGCGGTTAAGCTAACGGGGTGGAAAATTGATGTAAAGAACGAAACGATGGCTGCCGCAAAAGATGAAGAAGGACACGAATCGCTGACAAAAATCGTGGGTATAGGGCCTGCTATGGCAGAAAAGCTTTTCAACAGCGGCATCAAGAGTATTGCCATGCTGGCGGCAGTTGAACCAGAAGTTTTATTTTCAATTCCAGGTGTAGGTGAAAAGACGGCTCATGAATGGACAGAACAAGCCGTCAAGATTTTAGATGAGGAAGCAAGTGGTGACAAAAAAGCTTAACAGTTTCAGTACAGAGAAATTTAATTAGGGAGTTTCGGGAATGGCTAAAAAGCGAGTTCACGAGTTGGCCAAGGAACTTGGTCTGGAAAACAAAGATTTGATTGCCCATCTGGAAAAAATTGGCATTACCGTCAAATCGCATTCCAGCTCTTTGGAAGATAGCGAGGTCGAAAGAATTAAAGGTGAATTGCTCGCTAGGGAACCGCGGCAAATGGTGGAGGAGAGAATTAAAACAACGGTTATCCGCCGTCGAGCTGTCCGCGTTCCCATGGAAGAGGCTCCGGTAGAAGAAGCTCCGGAAGAGAAAAAAGAGTATTCCGCCCCGGAAAAGAAAACAGTAAAGCAAGAAGAAGCATCCCCGGCGACAGCAGCCAAAGGGGACGAAGGTAAAAAAGAAATACCGCTTAAGTCGCCTGTTCATGAAGCCGCTGCGGAGAAACCCAAAAAGCCGGTCATCGTTTCTGTAAAGCCGCCAGTTTTCTCTAAACATAAGATTACCCGGGCGGAAACAACAAAAGAAATTCCGCCGAGAGCACCCCTAAAGCCTGGTGAAAGAATAGTTGGACCACCGGCAGACAAAACAATAAAAAGAGAATTTGAAAAACCAAAGAAAAAAGGTAAGGCGCCGGTCGAGGTATTTATTGAAGAGGAAAAAGAAATTCCGCGTCGCAAAATACTAGAGAAAAAAATTGATAAGAAGTTAAGAAAGCAGGATGAGGACAGGGAAGTAAATTTTAGCAGGTGGCGGGACGAGAAAAAAACGGCCCCTGTCAAAATGAAGAAAACGGAAATTACCGTGCCGAAAGCAATCAAGCGGCGCATTAAGATCGGAGATACAATTTCAACCGGCGAGCTCGCCAAAAGAATGGGCGTCAAAGTGAGCGAGGTAATCAACAAATTAATGGCCATGGGGGTTATGGCTACAATTAATCAATCAATTGACTTTGATACTGCTTCTCTTATTGCTACTGAATTCAGTTTTCAAGTTGAACCGGCGGAATCGGAATTTGACGAATCCGCATCGAAGACCCCTATCTTGGCAGAAAACCTCAAGCCGCGCGCTCCTATTGTTACCATAATGGGACATGTTGATCATGGTAAAACTTCACTTTTAGATGCTATCAGGCAGACCAATGTTATTGCCGGTGAAGCGGGTGGAATTACGCAGGCGATAGGCGCATATCATGTGCATATTAATGGCCGTGACATTGTTTTTCTTGATACCCCCGGCCACGAAGCTTTTACAGCTATGCGTGCGCGTGGAGCGCAGGTAACCGATATAGTTGTTTTGGTTGTGGCGGCCGATGACGGCGTGATGGGACAAACCATAGAAGCCATTAATCATTCGAAAGTAGCAGGTGTTCCCATTATTGTAGCGATTAATAAAATCGATAAGCCCGGTGCCGATCCTGAAAAGATTAAACAGGCGCTTACCGAACACGGTCTCTTATCCGAAAAATGGGGAGGTGAGACAATATTTTGTGAAGTTTCAGCCAAAAAGAAAACGGGCATTGAAGAGTTGCTGGAGCTGATCTTATTGCAGGCTGATGTTATGGAACTCAAAGCCGATCCCGATCTATCCGCCAGGGGAGTTATTATTGAAGCAAAATTAGACCGAGGCCGCGGTCCTGTGGCCACTGTCTTAATTCAACAGGGCACTTTGCGAGCAGGAGACGCTTTTGTTTCCAAGACCGAATTTGGTCGTGTACGAGCAATTATTAATGATCAGGGCCGGCGCGTAAAAGAGGCCAAGCCAGCCATGCCTGTGGAAGTGATTGGTTTTTCCAGTGTCCCGCAAACGGGCGCTGAATTTTTCTGTGTAGAAGATGAAAAGAAAGCCCGTAATATTGCCGACTATTGGATCAGAAAAGCCAGGGAAAAAGAGCTTTCCACTTCCTCCAAAATAACTTTGGAGCAATTGTACCAAAAGATAAAGGAAGGCGTAAAGGATTTCAATGTCATAATTAAAGCGGACGTTCAAGGATCTATCGAAGCAATTTCCGATGCCCTGCATAAGCTTTCGACGGAAGATGTTAAGCTCAAAATTATTCATAGTTCAGCCGGTGCAATTAGCGAAACGGACGTTATGCTGGCCTCGGCGTCCAACGCCATTATTATAGGCTTTAATGTCAGACCGGATGCGCGCGTAGTTGAAATAGCCCAGCAGGAAGGCGTGGAAATTAAGCTTTATGACATTATTTACAATGTTATTGCCGATGTACGGGCGGCTATGGAAGGGCTCCTGGAGCCAGAATATAAGGAAGTTGTTCAGGGAAGGGCAGAAGTACGCGAACTTTTCAAAGTGCCCAAAATCGGCATAATTGCTGGCTGCCATGTTACAGATGGTAAAATAGTTCGTAGTGCCGGAATTAAATTAGTTCGTGACAGCATTGTAATCTTCGATGGTAAAATGCTTTCTTTGAGACGCTTCAAAGATGATGCCAAAGAAGTGCTTGCCGACTTTGACTGTGGTATTGGTATTGAAGGCTTTAACGATATTCGCGTAGGCGATGTGATTGAGGCCTATATCACGGAAAAGCTGGAAAGAAAGCTGTAAGGCATTCTGTTGAAAAACGCTTCCCGCATGCGCGGGGCAGGTATCTGTGGCGGTAGGACTCATTATAAATCGTTGTTCTGAAAAAAAGCTACCGCCGCGTTATGCTTGGGCTATAGCATTTGTGATTTAAGTGAGCAAATACTTTTGCTGAGAAATATTTATGGTTATCGGTTACGGAATAATTAATTTGAGAATTCCGGAAAGCGGTTCGTTAAAAGAAAAAAGAAGCGTTTTAAATAAAATTTTAAAACGAGCGCAAAATGAGTTTAATGTTTCTATAGCCCAGGTGGGCGATCTGGATAATTATAATTTTGCCCAGATTGGATTTGCTCTAACCGGCAATGATTCTCGTTATATCAACAGCAAGGCCGACCACCTGCTGAAATTTATCGATAATTTACGAGTGGCCGAAATGGTGGACAGTAAAATAGAAATTATGGTTGTTTCTGATTTTTTGGAAGCGACTGATTGTGAAACAGGCAAATACAATGAACTTTAAAAGAGCGGACAGGGTGGCCGAATTAATCATGGCTGAAATGTCTGATATTATATTCAAGGAAGTGAAGGATCCCCGCGTGCACGGAGTTACTATAACGGCAGTGAAGGTTACTGATGATCTTCGTAATGCCAAGATTTTTTTTGTGGAAATGGGCAAAGACGAATGTTCTGATGCAATCAAATCCGGCTTGACTAAAGCGACCGGTTTTGTGCGCCGGGAGTTGGGTAAAAGACTGCAGCTGCGTTGTGTGCCGGAGATTATGTTTGTTCATGATACATCATTCGGATATGGTAATCGTATTGAAAAATTGTTGGCAGATATAGCAAAGCAGGAAGAAAATCATGGCTAACAAAATTATTGCGGCGATTAATGAGGGGCAAAGTTTCTTAATTACAGCTCATGTAAGATTGGATGGAGACGCACTAGGTTCGGAACTGGCTCTTTATCTTATGCTGGCAGATATGGGAAAGAAGACAGTTATTTATAACCAGGATGAGACGCCGCAACAGTACCGTTTTTTACCGGGGGCTGAAAATATTGTTCACGAATTGGGAGATATTGGACAATATGATGTCGGTGTCGTCCTCGATTGCAGTAATTTGGAACGCGTGGGGGAAAAAGCGGCGCAGATAGGAAAGATTAAGACCTTGATTAATATTGATCATCATATTTTCAATGGCGGCTTTTGCCAGTTATCGATACTTGATGGCCAGGCCAGTTCAACGGGGGAACTCCTTTATCGTCTGATGCGCGAAATGCGTTTTAATATGACAAAAGATATTTGCACTAATTTATACGCGGCAATTATTACGGACACGGGCGGTTTCCGCTATTCCAGCACGCACCAGGATACATTGCGGGCAGCGGGTGATTTAGTGGAAAATGGAGCTAATCCTCAGTGGATCTCAGAAAACATTTATGAAAGTGATTCTCCGGCAAGATTAAAATTGCTGGCCAAAGTGCTGGAAACTATGTTTTTGGATTTGGAAAATAAGGTGGGTTCTTTGTTTGTAACCCAGGAAGCGCTGCGTCAGACAGGAGCATCTCTGGATCATACCGAAGGTTTTATCGATATTCCCAGAACTGTTAAAGGCATCGATGTATCTGTTCTTTACACTCAATTGGGAAATAAATATTTTAAGGTTAGCTTACGATCCAAGGCGCAGATCAACGTGGAAAAGGTGGCCAGGAAGTTTGGTGGTGGCGGGCATATTAATGCGGCGGCTTGTCGTATGGAAGGGGATATTGAAGAAATCAAAATACTTATTATTGAAGCTATCAAGGAAATAAAGTGATTTATGAACGGTATAGTGATTATTGATAAACCTGCCGGCAAAACTTCTCATGATATTGTGAGCGAAGTGAAAAAAATTATGGGTGCCAAAAAAGCAGGTCATACCGGAACGCTCGATCCGATGGCCACAGGGGTTCTTCCCATATGCTTAAATGAGGCGACAAAGCTGGCGCAATTTTTATCCGGTGAAAACAAAGAGTACCTGGCAACAATGCTGCTGGGCGTCAAGACTGATACATTAGATACAGAGGGAGAGGTTACCGACCAATCGGATAAATTTGTCCGAGAAGAAGAAATAAAAGCAGCGCTGGCGCAGATGGTGGGAAAAATCAGACAGGTGCCTCCCGCCTATTCGGCAGTTAAACATTGTGGCGAGCCTTTGTATAAATACGCGCGGAAGGGAATCTTTTTGGAAATAGCAGCTAGAGAAGTAGAAATTTATAGTATTGTTGTTGAAGATATTTCTTTTCCCCGGGTGACTTTCCGGATCGCTTGTTCTAAGGGAACCTACATCAGAGCGATATGTTCGGATGTAGGTAATTTGTTAGGATGTGGGGCATGTTTATGCGGTTTGCGCCGTTTGCGCAGCGGATTATTTTCGGCGGATATGGCCGTTTCTTTAGAAAATTATGAACGTGAAGAAAAAAAATGCGAACTGCTGGCAAAGATGTTGCCGATGACAAAATCACTGCCGCTTTTAACTGGAATTGAGGTCGAAGAAGACTTTGCCAATAAATTACGAGACGGAATGCAGCCAACCGTTGCAACTATGCAACTTCATGTTCTCCCTTTTCTTGAAACTGGAGATATGATAAAGTTTGTCAGCCGTGGTGGAACACTCGTTGCTGTGGCGGAAATGGTGGCGCCAGTTAGTAAGTTTTCTGAATTTGATGGAAAACATCAGGCAGCTAAGATTGTCAGGGTATTTAATAATGTTAACAATTGAGAAAAAAATAATATAAAAAAGGAATTAATTTTAGGAGGAAAAAAGCGTGTTAACTTTGGAAAAAAGAAAAGAATTAATTGTAGATTATCGGCTTCACGAAAAGGATACCGGCTCGCCGGAAGTCCAGATTGCTCTTTTGAGTGCCAGGATTGAATACCTGACAGAGCATTTTAAGGCGCATCAGAAGGATCATCATTCACGTCGTGGTCTGTTGAAGCTTGTTGGTCAGAGAAGAAGACTCCTCAATTATATCAAAGAGGATGATGTTGAGCGTTACAGAAACATAATTAAACGTCTGGGCCTCAGGAAGTAACAAAAGCAGTTCAAGGGCGGAAGGCAAAAGTTTAACAGATTGGCTGTGTAAATTAAAATACCCGCGTCAATCGGCTTTTGCGTTTCGCCCTTGAATTTCCTGTTTCCAGCAATAACAAAGAAGATGGAGGAAATTTAATGAGTAACATATTTAGTACTGATTTTGCGGGCCGTAATTTTTCACTGAAAACAAATTACGTTGCCGCGCAGGCTGACGGTTCAATACTGGTTTATTACGGCGATACAGTTGTGTTGGTAACCGCGGTTTCTTTAAAGAGTGCCAGAGAAGGTGTTGATTTCCTGCCCCTGACAGTGGACTATCAGGAAATGACTTTTGCCGCAGGGAAGATTCCAGGCGGATTTTTTAAGAGAGAAGGGCGACTCAATGAAAGGGAGGTCTTAATATCGCGTATTATCGATCGGGCCATCCGTCCATTATTCCCCAAAGGATATTTCTTTGAAACACAATTAGTGGCTACGGTGCTTTCTGTGGATAAGGAAAATGATCCTGATATTGCAGCGATGATTGCCGCGTCGGCAGCTCTGGAAATATCGGATATCCCGTTTAAGGGACCGATTGCTTGTGCCCGCTTGGGTAGAATTAATGGTGAGTTTGTTTGTAACGCCTCACCGGAGAAGATGCAGGAGAGTGAATTCAGCATTTTTATGGTGGGCAGAAAAGTAACGCCAAGCAAAGCAGGAAAACCTTATGATGTGGAACTGGTCATGATGGAAGGCGAGGCCAAAGAAGTTGCGGAAAATATCATTATCGATGCCATTAAGTTCGGTTTGGAAGCCATTCGCCCGACAATTGATTTGCAAGATAAAATGCGGGCGGAAGTCGGCAGGCAAAAGAGGCCGGTGGAAGAAGTAGTGCCCGATAATGAACTGATTGCGCGTGTCAGCGCCGAAGCCATGGCCGGACTCGAAGAAGGTTATAGACTGCCGCGAAAACTGGAACGCTACAGTAAGCTGGGTTCTGTGCGGGAAGCAGCTGTTAAGAGTATTGGTGGCGATGATGCTAACCTGCGAAAAAAAGTTGCAGCGATTATCGAAGAAATAGAACAAAGAATTTTACGCGATATGATTATTAAGAAAAAGAAAAGAATCGATGGCCGTTCGTCCACGGACATCCGGCCAATCAGCGCAGAAGTCGGCGTTCTGCCTCGTGCCCACGGTTCAGCTTTATTTAATCGCGGTGAGACGCAGGCGCTGGCTGCTCTTACACTGGGAACTTCTTCTGACGAGCAGCGGATGGATTATATAGGTGGAGAGGAACGCAGAACGTTCCTTCTGCATTACAATTTTCCACCTTATAGCGTAGGTGAAGCCAAATCTCTAAGAAGTCCTGGCAGAAGAGAAATTGGTCACGGCGCACTAGCCAGAAAAGCATTGGTTCCTGTTTTGCCGTCCACAGAAGAGTTTCCCTACACCATTCGGATTGTGTCCGAAATTCTTTCGTCCAATGGCTCGTCTTCCATGGCTACTGTTTGTGGCGGAATTCTGTCCTTAATGGATGCCGGTGTGCCTGTTAAGGATATAGTTGCGGGTATTGCCATGGGGCTTTTGAAGGAAGGAGATAATGTAGTCATTCTGTCCGACATCCTGGGGGATGAAGATCATGCAGGTGATATGGATTTCAAAGTCTGCGGCACGGAAAAAGGTGTCACTGCCATGCAAATGGATATCAAAATCGATGGCCTGACTGAAGATATTTTAAGAAAAGCACTGGCTCAGGCAAGAGATGGCCGCATTCACATTATCGGTAAATTGAGAGAAACATTAGCTGCGCCACGTCCGGATATTTCTCTTTATGCTCCTCGCATTACAACGGTGAAGGTAAAAGAAGATCAAGTCAGGACGGTTATAGGATCAGGCGGCAAAAACATCCGGCAGATTATCAGTGAAACCGGTGTTACCATTGATGTTCAAGATGACGGTACCGTAACCATTGCCTCCAGTGATTCGGCAGCTGCGGCACGCGCCGTAGCTATGGTGAAATGGCTTACTGAAGAAGCAGAAGTCGGGAAAATTTATCGTGGTACGGTAAAGAAAATTCTAGATTTTGGCGCCTTTGTAGAAATTTTGCCCGGAACAGACGGTTTATTGCATATATCGCAAATTGCCAAAGAAAGAATCGAGAAGGTCACCGATGTATTGCATGAAGGCGATGAAGTTATGGTGAAAGTTCTGGAAGTAGACAAACAAGGCAAGATCAGGCTGAGCCGAAAGGATGCTCTAGGGGCCGAAGTGAAATAGTTGCGCCAGATTTTTTTGTCAGATTAAATTACTCCCTATTAATTCCGTATCCATGTCTTTGTGGATACGAAATTATTCTTGCTGCATGGTGGGTTTGTCCAAACCAATTTGCGTTTCACAAATACGAATTGGTTTTATCTATCTTATCGACAGGCTTCTTCGATGGAGAAAAATGGAAAAAATAAAGGTATGCATTCAGAAAATTGCGGGCAGTGAAGATATCCCTTTGCCGAAGTATATGACTGATCAGTCGGCCGGAATGGATATATGTGCCGCTGTGTCTGAAGAAACGATTATTTTGCCTGGCCAGAGACAAAAAATACCGACAGGAATAATGATAGCGCTGCCTAAGGGGTATGAAGCGCAAATAAGGCCGCGTAGTGGATTGGCGATAAATCAAGGGATAACGCTTTTAAATTCGCCAGGCACCCTCGATGCTGATTATCGCGGAGAGATTGCGTTAATTGTTATTAATCATGGGAAAGAACCTTTTGCTGTTACCAGGGGGATGCGTCTGGCGCAAATGGTTGTGCAAAATATCTTTCAGGTTGATTGGGTCGAGGTCGCTGAATTAGGTAATACATCAAGAGGAAGCGGCGGATTTGGCCATACCTGAAATTTTGGCCCAGTTTCCGGATTTTGCAATTGTCATTGTTGAAACTCCAATTCCGAAAGCGCAGTAATCTAAAGGTCATCTGCGACGCAGCGGAATTGGTAAGTTAATGAGACTCAAACTTCAAGAGCGAAACGTATTGAAGTTTGTTAGTCGAATTATCCCGCGCAGCGGAGGGCAGAATACCCAGCAGCTTGCTTTGGGGTATTGTACCCGTGATTAAACAATGATATGAGAAATTAAAATTTATTCCGGCAAGATGGATTCATGAAAAAATTCAAAGTCAAAAAAACATTTAAAGAAATTAATGAAAAGATAAAAAAGGGACAGGCAGTTGTTGTCACCGCCGAAGAAATGATTGAAGTGGTGGAAAAATACGGTGAAGTCGAAGCTGCCCGTAAGATTGATGTTGTTACTACCGGCACATTCAGCCCCATGTGCTCGTCGGGAGCTTTTCTTAATTTCGGTCATACATCTCCCCGTATACGCGCCTCCAAGGTATGGTTGAATGATGTTTCCGCTTATGGAGGCATTGCAGCAGTAGATTGTTATATCGGGGCGACGGAAGTAGTAGAAGGGGATCCGCTCAATAGCGTTTATCCCGGAGAGTTTAATTATGGAGGCGGCCATGTCATAGAAGACTTAGTTGCCGGAAACGTGGTTAAATTACGAGCTGAAGGCTACGGGACAGATTGTTATCCAGCAAGAAAATATGAAAAAAATATTACAATTCATGATTTAAAGGATGCTATTTTATTTAATCCGCGCAACGCCTATCAAAATTATAACTGTGCCGTTAATTTATCAGACACAACAATTTATACATATATGGGAATGTTGCGTCCGCAGATGGCCAACGCTGCTTATGCAACATCAGGACAATTGAGTCCTTTATTTAACGATCCCTACTACAGGACAATTGGCGTTGGTACGCGAATATTTTTAGGTGGGGCACAAGGGTTCGTTGCCTGGCCGGGAACCCAGCATAATCCCAATGTTGAGCGTGGTGCCAATGGCGTTCCTAAGCAAGGTGCCGGTACAATTGCTGTAGTGGGTAATTTGAAAGAAATGATTCCGGAATGGCTCGCCGGAGCGAGCATACTGGGTTACGGCGTTTCATTATTTGTTGGCATAGGCATTCCAATTCCTATTTTGGATGAAGAAATGGCTCGCTTTACCGCAGTTAAAGATGAGGATATCTATACTCAAATTTATGACTATAGTATGGATTATCCCAAAGGAGTAGCCAAGCCTTTAGCGGAAGTCAGTTATAAAGATTTGCGCAGCGGCACAATCGTCATCAATGGGACAAAGGTTATAACCGCGCCTCTTTCCAGTTATTATAAGGCGAGACAAATCGCCAATATTTTAAAGGAATGGATTGAATGCGGCAAGTTTTTACTTGGTGAGCCGCAACAGATATTGCCTTCCGTGGAAATTTAACTTCTGAAATAATTATTCATTTCTATTATATCCTGTTGTTTATTCGTGAAACTCCAATTTCGAAAGTAGAACCAGGCGCATGCTGGGCGAAGCGTATAACCTAACCACCTAATACCCTGAAGGGCACGAGAGGTGACGCGAGGTCACAAGTCGGAGTTGGTAAGTTTAATCTGCCTGCGGCGGGCGTAAGCGTAGGGCATAATACCCCACAGCTTGCTGCGAAATCGGTTTTCAAAACTTACTTTGAGGTGTTCATTCCCGTGGTTCAAAGTATTATACTTTATTGTGTCAATAAATTAAATATTCTCTGTTTAGCCCTAAATAAATATATGCCGGCTATTTAAATGATTAATATTAATTAATATTAATCATTATTAATCATTATTAAATTTTTCTCTTGACTTTTGTTTAAAATTAGTGTTTTTTAATAAACAAATGAGGTGTCTCATTAAATTATGGCAGAAAATATACAGAAAAATAAAGTGAAAAAATTTCGAGAGGCGATTCCTTTAAGTATATCTGAGCTGGCAAGGAAAGCGGAATTGACACCGCAAACAATTGCGAAAATGGAGAAGGGTTTGTCTACGAGAAAGAATTCGGAATTGAAAGTAGCCAAGGCCCTGCTGAAGCAATACGAAGAAGTATTTCCTTGAAGAGGCGATGGATACATTATGATTAGTGAGGAGGGATTGCTTACTAATGAAGATAGGCAGGTATCTCGTTGCTTTTTTATTTTTAATGGCGCTTTTGATAACGTTTGGTAACCGGGGAATTGTTGATAATTATTTAATGAGCAAGCGGCTAGCTCAGTTGAAGTCACAAAGTGGTATGATAGCAGCAGAAAGCGATGAATTAAAAAGAAAAATACTTTTATTACGCAGCGATTTGACTTACATAGAATCAATAGCCCGCAACGAATTAGGTATGGTTAAAAAAGGAGATGTTGTTTATCGACTGGCAAAATGAGCCAAGAGAGTTTTTAGACAATAGAAATATAACGGTGTTTAAATGTTAAATTTAAAAGATATTTTTTCTGGCACGAAGAGACTTGTTGGTTTAGATATCGGATCAAGTTCTCTAAAGTTAGCTGAAATCATCAGCACTTCTCATGGCCATGTTCTTAACCGCTTCTTACAAGTTCCTTTGCCGAGAGGTATAATAGTTGAAGGTGTTCTTACTGATGCCAAAGTGTTGTCTTTAAGAATCAAGGAGCTCTTCCGTAATTCCGGCTGTAAAGGTAAAGGTATAGTTACTTCTCTTTCCGGTAATTCAGTTATTGTGAAAAAAGTAACATTTGCGCAAATGGATGAAATAGAGTTACGTGATCTGATTCGTGATGAAGCGGGCAAGTACCTGCCTTTTGATAATATGGATGATGTTAATTACGATTTTCAGATTTTGGGTGATAATGAATATAATCCAAATCAAATGGATGTCATAATCGTTGCTGCTAAGAAAGCTGATGTTAATAATTATCTTGATGCAGTTACGGCTGCTGGTCTGGGTGTAGCGATTATGGATGTAGATTCCTTTGCTTTGGAAACCATGTGTGAGGCTAATTATGAATTTGAGAACAATGAAATAGTAGTAATTATTAATATTGGGGCGAGTATCACCAATATTAATGTTATTAAAGGCGGAATGTCTATTTTTACGAGAGATTTTACAATGGGTGGGAATTCTATTACTGACGGTTTGCTGGAAAAATACAGAGTATCGTTTGAAGATGCGGAAAAAATTAAGGTGGAAGGAATTCCTGGCAGTAATCAGGATAACTCGGAACTTAAAAGCAGCATTCTGGAGCTCGCCGAGCCGATTTGCGCAGAAATTGAAAGATCAATTGATTATTTCCGCTCAACTTTTGGGGGAGAATACATCAAACATGTGTTTCTTTCTGGCGGATCGGCAAGAATTCAGGGATTGACAGAGAATTTATCGCAAAGGTTAAATGTGGAGACGGAGCTAATCAATCCATTGTTGAAAGTCGGCTACAACAAGAGAAATATTGATGCTAAAAAATTGGACAGTATCAAGCCAATTGCTGCTGTGGCCGTCGGGTTAGGTTTAAGGAAAATTGGTGACAAATGATTAAAATCAACCTCTTACCTTATCACGAAAAATCAAAAAAAGAGAATATTGCCCGTCAAATATTTATTACTGTTGGTTTATTTCTTCTTTTCATTCTTGTGCTGATCTTGGGTCAGGTTAATTTAACGTCTATGATTAACAATTTGGAAAGTCAAGTAAAGGAAGCAGAGATTACTCTTGCTGACTTAAATAAAAAAATCGGTGATTTAGAAAAATATAAAGCCGATAAAAAAGAACTGGAACAAAAACTTGCTGTGATTCATACTTTAGAAGAAAATCGTCTGGCGCCAGTAAAAACTTTAGATGATCTGGCCGCTCTTGTTCCTCCCCGAAACATATGGTTACTTAAAGTTACCCAAAAGGAGAATAGTTTTAGGATTGAAGGAGTTGGCCGTGACAACATCGCTGTTGCCGATTTTATGAAAACTATTGAGAGCTTTGAACCAATAAAATCAGTGGACTTGATATCTTCAAAGAAGACGGAGATTTCCGGGATAACCTTACAGCTTTTTATTTTTTCATGTGTTATGAAAAAAGGATTTTAATTTATGGCAATTTCAATCAACGACATAAAAAAATTGTCACCTCAGGCTAAAGCGCTGATTATAATCTTGGTTGTTTTTATTATTGGCTATTTATACTATTTTTACTTTTTGTCGGATGCAATTGAAAAGAAAACAAAACTTGATCAGCAATTAGAAAACATGCAGGGGCAAATTAGAGAAAAAGAAAAAATTGCAATGCAAGTCAATAAATATAAAACTGATGTTGCAGCGTTGAAAGAAAATTACAAAGTAGCTTTACAAAAACTTCCCGACCAGCGGGAAATCCCCGGCCTTTTCCATTCTGTGGCCATGGCAGGCAGAGACGCGGGTATTGACTTTTTGTTGTTTGAGCCTAAAGCCTTGGTACCTAAGGTTCTGGATAAGCAAATTTCCAAAGAAGAACCCAAAGTGGCGGCACTCATAAAACCTTCGGATCAGCGTCAAACCGAACAAAACCCGGCGGCAGTTGCGACTAATCCCGCGGCTGGCAAGAAACCTGCTACACCTGAACTTGATCCCTTTTACGAGGAAGTGCCCGTGGGAGTGACGGTGACTGGTTCTTTTCAAAATATCGTTTATTTTTTTGAAAAAGTGGCCAAGTTACCGCGCATTGTTAATATTTCAGACATTACCATGGGGGAGAGAAAGGATGTTAAAGGACGGGGATATGTTATCACTACTTCTTGTACGATAAAGACATACATGTTTGTAGATAAAAAAGAAAAAATAAGTGAAAAAATAAAATGAAAAATTTTAAATTCATTATTTTAAACATTTTTGTAATTATTCATATTGCCTTTATATGTGCTTATGCTGCGGAAATTAAAAACGCTCCGGCATCCGCTTCTCCTTCGTCTGTTGCGCCTGCCATAGCTCAACCGCAAATCCAAGAGCAAGTGCAAGCGGAGAAAACGCCAGACAGTGATTACAAATACTATCCACTCGGCAAACCCGACCCATTCCAGCCTTTCGTTGAGGTAGATATTGCCGCTAAAAAGAAAGAAGAAAAAAATGTCTCTACGTATCCGCTGGAAAGGGATGAAATTGAAAAATTCAAACTGACAGGAATTATTGGTGATCATATTCAGCGCTTGGCTATTGTCGAAATTATCGACGAAGGCAAGTTGAAGTTCTACCCTTTGTTAAAGGGAACGCACATTGGTCTGCATAGGGGAAAGGTATTGGAAATAATGGCCGACCGTGTTATTATAGAAGAACTAGGTAAAAGTAAAACAAGAAGAATTATATTAAAGCTCCATAAAGAGGATGAGGTAAAACCATGAAAAAATCTTTATCCAGAATAATTCCTGTTTTTATCGTTTTTTGGATTTTTGTATATAATCCAGCGATTTCTCCATCAGTTGAAAATCCTGATCAAATAAAAACAGCAGACAAGAAAGATGAGATAGCAAATACTAAAGTGGGCTATTTGGAAAACGTATTATTTGAAAAATTACCCGGTAAAGAAAGAATTCATCTTGTTGTATCTCAACAACCGGTTATTAATGTATCAACTCAGGCTGATGGCAGCCTGCTGGTTAAGTTAGAAAATATGTTTGCTCCGGAGAATCTGAGAGGTTCTTTGGGCGAAGGAGAACTAGTCAATATTGTTCGTGTCCAGCCACTGCAACAATTATTAGATGGCAAACAATTTATATATTTAACTATTGACCTCAAAGAAAACGTTCCCTATGCGATAAGACAAGAGGAGAAAAATATTTTTATAGATTTTAATATCTACAGTCTGGTGAAAAAGAAACCGGTTGATTCTTTGGTTGCGAAAGGGAAAAACAAGAAAGCAGCAGCGAATAAAAAAGATGTGGAAAAAATAAGTGATGATATCGAAACAGTCAGCGATGATGTTCAAGAAAATGAAGCAAAACCGGCTAAAAAAATAATTTCCAAATTAAATAAAGATAGAATGATAACCCTTGATTTTCAAGATGCGGATATCAAGACAGTGTTGCGTTTAATGGCCGAATATGGAAACACCAGTATAATATCCGGCGATGATGTTAAGGGTAAAGTAACTTTGACCATAAAGAATACTCCCTGGGAACAGGCTCTGGACTCTATCCTGGATACCCAAGGTTTGGCCAAAAAACAAATGGGCGATGTTATTAGCGTTATGACGTTGGAAAGAAAGAAAAAGGATGAATCTGACAGAAGAGAAGCAGAAAAAGATCAACGTGCAGCTGAAGATGAACGCAAGGCCAGAGAAATAAAAATATTGTCCGAAAAAGGTAAATTACGGCAAATATTAATTGAAGCTAAGATTGTCGAAGCAACCTCTGATTTTGTCAGAAATCTTGGTGTCTCATGGGGATTTGGCGGTAATCAATCAATCGGTTCTTATGGTTCGGCGATATCAGGTGGCACCAGTACATTACAAACTAATGCCTGGCGGCGTCAATATCCGCCGGAAATAACAGCAACTGACACCTCAGGCAATCCCCTATATATGGCTGCTGTCAATTTACCGGCAGCGGTGGCATCACCGACTTTGGGTGTGATATTCGGCGCCGGAACTGCATTTCTTGAAGCTCAGCTTGCCGCATTAGAGACAGACACGACAGGAAGAGTTATTTCTGCACCCAAAGTGGTGACTATGGATAATGTCAAGGCTGTTATGAAACAGGGTGATGATGTCCCTTATATAACTCAAACAGTGACAAGCGGGACAGTCACCACAACTGTTACTTTTAAAGAAGCCGTCTTAAAACTGGAGGTAAAGCCACGAATAACTGACGATGGAAAAATATCAATGGAAATAAAGTGTGGTAATGATGTGCCTGACTATACGTTAGCCGCTCAACTCTTCGGAAATCCCCCCATACATAAAAACGAAGTAGAATCCACAGTTCTTATTAGGGATGGAGATACGGTTGTTATCGGCGGGGTTTTAAGGGACCAAGACCAAAAAACGGTTAATGGTGTTCCCTGGCTTCACCAAATTCCCATATTAGGGTGGTTATTTAAAACAGAAAGTACGGAGAAACATAAAAAGCAACTTTTAGTTTTTGTTACTCCTAAGATATTAAAAGTTGACGATATTGCCGGAAGCACTGAAAAGGGCATAAATTAAAACTCGTTGTTTTATTAAAGTACTTTGCAGGTGGTGTTGATGAGAGTATATGTAAATAAAATAAGCTTTATTGTTGCGGCATGCTTTTTATTGATAATGAGTGCTTGTGCTACTACCGCTTGGCATAAAGATCAGGCTGAAATATATTTGAATAAAGGTATATCCTATATTCAATTACAGCAATACAATAGCGCTTTGAAGGACTTGATGGAAGCGGAAAAGCACTATTCCAATGATCCTAAAATTCATTACTATCTTGGTATGGTTTACCATGCAAAAGGGATGAAAGAAAAAGCCGTGGCAGAATTTCAACAGGCAATCTCTTTACAAGAAGACTATTCAGAAGCACATAATTACCTAGGCACACTTTATTCGGAAGATCGGCTTTGGGATAAGGCAATTGCGGAATTTGATAAGACGCTTGCCAATCCTATCTATGATACACCATCGGTACCTCTTTATAATGCGGGGTGGGCTTATTATTCAAAAAAAGATTACAAAAATGCTTTATCTAAATACCAGGAAGCCCTTAATAAACAACCTATGACTGCGCTGCAGCCTCAAATTGAAAAAAATATCGGCTTGATATACTTTGACCAATCAAATCCGGTAGAGGCTATCCAACATTTTAAGAAATCTGTTGAATTGAATTCATACCTCTATGATGCACACTTTTATTTAGGTCAATGCTATTTTAAAATTAAAGATAAGGCAAATGCCAAAAAAGCCTTTCAAGCAGTTGTCAAAATAGCGCCTCAATCTGCTTACGGTAAAAAAGCCAAAGAATACTTGCAGTCCATAAAATAAACTTTCTATCCTGACAATGTTTGGGTGCAATCTTGACACAAAATCAACTGAATATTTGTTTTCAAAATTTTAATCCTCTCTATTGTAAATATTTAACTTATATATGTTTACTTTAAGCTTCGGAGAAGACCGCAGGAATTTTCTTAGTCAAGCAGAAAATCTGTTTCAGCAAAATCTTTTACCGGAAGCGCTCATCATGGCGCAAGAGCAGCGCCGATGCAATCCTTTGGATGTTGAAGCACATATTATTATCGGCAATATCCTTATTCGTATGGGAGAACTTGATAAGGCTCGGGATATGTTAACGGAAGTAGATCAAATAATCTCAGGATTATCTTTCGTTTACGCCCGAATGGCCGATATTTACCGCGAAAAAGGTCTTAAGAGTGACGCGGCTCTTTGCTATCGTAAGTTTATGGGCTTGAATCCAATTTCACAACAGGCCGCGGAAGTTGCTAAAACATTATCCCTCCTTGAGCAACAAGAATCTGACGCATTTGGCATTGATGATTCCGGTATAGAGAACATCCTTAATCCGGAATTTTTTACAATAACATTAGCCGAGCTTTACATTAAACAGGGTCATTTGCAGATGGCCAAAGAAGTTTTGGGAGAAATAATAAAAAGGGAACCGGGAAATATTAATGCCGCAGCTAAGCTCGATTTGGTTAATGCGGCAATGTCTAAGGTGAGAACCGTAAGCGATGAGCATGATTGTTCAAGCAATTTAGTTAGCACGTTGTCATGCTGGCTGGAAAACATCGATAGGTTAAATGTGCATGCAACAGGAGAATAGAATTTTCCCAGGAAGAATCTCACTTATTCAGCGCAAGCTTTCCGATTTTAAAATCAATGGACTTATTTTTTTAAACATCATCAATATAAGATATTTATCCGGATTTACCGGCAGCGATGGCGTGCTCATTATTTATCCGGATAGATCATTCTTGCTTGTTGACGGCAGATATACAACTCAAGCCGCCCTTGAAGTTCAAAATATCCCGGTAATTGAATATAAGGATAAAGTTGAAGGAATAATTCAGGCGATCAAAGACATCGGGTTAAAACATATCGGTTTTGAGGCGGTTTCAATGAGCGTAGATATGTATAATCAATTAACCAAACGTCTTGATGATGAGGTACTCATAAATATTGATGACGATCTGAAGTTTCTGAGGGCTTATAAGGATGAAACAGAAATCTCATTGATGAAAAAAGCAGCGGCTATTTCGTCGACAGCTATTCATGCCCTCATCAGTGATATCAAACCAGGGTATACTGAAAAAGAATTGGCGCTGCAACTTGAACTTCACGCGCGCGGAGCCGGTGCTGATCAACTCGCATTCGAGGCAATAGTTGCGGCAGGTGAAAATTCAGTGCTTCCCCATGCTAAACCAACTGATAGAAAAATAAAAAAAGGCGATTTTATAGTTATTGATTTTGGTGTGAAGTATAAAGGATACTGTTCTGATGAAACATGCACTTTTGCTTTTGGGCAATTGACAGATCAGCAAAAGAATGCTTATCAAATAGTCAAGCAGGCCCATGATGATGCTATAGCGGCAATTAGAGCAAATGTTACTGCCAGCGAGATTGACCATTGTGCCCGCAGTGTTTTAGGAGAAAGATACGGCCAATATTTTGCGCACCCAACAGGTCATGGTGTTGGTTTGGAAGTTCATGAAGCGCCGCATATTGCGCCTAATTCCAAAGATGTTTTAGAGGCACAAATGGTGGTTACAGTCGAACCCGGTCTTTACATTCCAGGGCTCTGGGGCATCAGAATTGAAGATACAGTTTTGGTGAAAGAAAATAGTTGCGAAATTTTTACAAAAATGGATAAACAACTCATCATTATAAATTAAAAGCAGAGGTTATGCTGTTATGAAGGTATTTCCAGAAGATTTACTTTATAGTCGTGAGCACATCTGGGTGCGGGTTGACGGAGATATGGCTACTTTAGGTATCACCGATTACGCTCAGGAAAGTTTGGGCGAAATATTGTCTGTAGAATTTCCCGAAATTGATACTTATATAGAGCGTGATGAAGCGTTCGGATCCATTGAATCAACCAAAGCAGTAGTGGATTTGATCTCTTCGTTAAGCGGCACAGTTGTTAGTATCAATGAAGACATCCCCGATGATATTGGCATAATTAACAGTGATCCGCACGATACTGGATGGCTCATTGTTATTGAAATGGATGATATGGTGGAATTAGATGACCTTTTTGATGCCAGAGGCTACCATGATTTTATTATGCAGGAGGAGACTGACTGAATCCATTTTATGACGTGGCGGTTTTTAAATTATAATCGATATAATGCATTTGAAAATATGGCTATTGATGAGGCCATATTTCGGGAAACTATAAAGGACAAAAAGAAACCAACAATCAGATTTTATGGCTGGCACCCCGCGGCAGTCTCTATTGGTTATTTTCAAGATCCCCGAAAAGAGTTAAATATAGAGCAGTGCAACAATATGGGGGTTGATATTGTCAGAAGGCTCACGGGCGGGAAGTCTGTTTTTCATAATGATGAGATTACGTATTCTGTTGTAGCCGGTGTTGGGGAGAAATCTTTTCCTGCTGATATTTTAGGCACATATAAAGTAATCAGTGATTGCCTTGTTCAAGGATTGGCATATTTGGGGGTAAAGGCAAATCTCGCCGAAGCTTGCCGAGCCAAGAAAGATATGGATTTGAGGTCTTGCTGTTTTTCTGTTCCTTCCAGAAACGAACTTTTAGTTGCTGGACGTAAGATTTGCGGTAGCGCTCAAAAGAGGACTAATGGCGGCTTTTTACAACACGGTTCATTACTTTTAACTTTTGATACAGTAAAAGCGTTATCAGTAATTTTGCCTTTTAGTACGTCTGAGCATTTGGCAAAACTAAGAAATTCAGTGGCGGCAATAAACGAAGTGATTGCTAATCCATTAGAAACAAAGGAAATTTGCAATTTGCTGAAAAAAGGTTTTGCCGATGTATTGGGAGTAGAAATAGTAGAAGAACCCCTCACGTCGGGAGAAATCACGCTGAAAAATAATTTAATGAAGAAATACGAAGATTTACGTTGGAATATAGAACGGAAAAAACATTTAATACCATTTCGAAACAGAAGATGATATCGAGGCGGCAAGGAGAAGGCACCTGGAGGTCCGCCGCGGCGGATTGAGGACGCCGACGACGCGGCCAACAAAGATAGCGCTTTGATTTAGAATTGGTATAAGGTAGGTTAATTATAACAATGGTAATTCGGGATTTGGTAGGAAAAGAAATATTTGAACAAAGCGGCTATACTGCTCCGGAATATTCCCCAGGCGTCAAAATTCGGCTGGATGCCAATGAAAATCCATTCAGCCTGCAGGAGCCATTGAAGAAAAAGCTTCTGGAAGAAATGGGTAAGGTTGATTTCAATCGATATCCTGTAGCTGGTTCACCCAGATTGCGCGAAAGGTATGCTCACTATTTCGGCGTAGATCGGGATATGGTTATGCTGGGCAACGGATCAGATGAACTGATTCAAATTTTATGTCTGACGTTTAAAGGTAAAATAAATGGGGTATTGGTGCCTGTTCCGGCTTTTGTTATGTATAAAATTATTGCGCTAAATACTGGCAATAAGGTAGTGGAAGTACCTCTTGATCAGAATTTTGATCTTGATACAGAAGCAATGCTTGGCAAAATTGAGATAAATTCCCCTGCATTGGTTTTTTTAAGTTATCCGAATAGTCCAACCGGTAATTTGTTTAGCCGGGATAGAATAGAAGCGATCATCAAAAAATCTCCTGGTGTGGTCGTTGTTGATGAGGCTTATGCCGGTTTTTCGGGGGACACTTTGGTGCCCTTATTAAAAAAATACGACAATTTAATTATTTTAAAAACCCTTTCCAAGTTGGGTATGGCTTCGATGCGCCTTGGTTTTTTAATTGGCAATAAAGATATTACCGCTCAACTGGATAAAGTGCGGTTACCTTATAACATCAATTCATTATCTCAAACAGCCGCCAACTTTTTTCTGGATTATCAGATGGAATTTGCCAGTCAAGTCAAAGAAGTGATAAAAAGGCGCGAAGAACTCTATCTGGCGTTGAAGGAAATTGCCGGAATTAAGCCCTATCCGTCTCGGGCTAATTTTATTTATTTTAGTTGCATTTTTGATTCGGATCGCATATATACAAAGCTTACTGTAGCGGGTATTTTTGTGAAGAACCTGAATAAACCGCCTCGAATGACAAACTGCATGCGGGTTACTGTAGGAAATCTTGAAGAAAACGCAGCCTTTATTAAAGCTTTAAAGAGCGTTATTTCTGAGTTGGGAGCGTGATTTAAAACTGATTGTAAATTTTTAGGGTAGTATACGGCACAAGATATTCTTGGCGTTGCCGTGCTGCCCTTTTTTTGCGCCTGATGGTTTATACCAATGCGCTTGTAGTTTCCATTTAGTAAGTGGAAACTACCGGTAAGGAAGGAGCTCATTATTGTTGTGTGCTCCCCTTCGGGATGCACCCTCCGGTCTTTGGCTAACTTTGTTGGCAGCGTCGTCGGCTTCCTCAATTCGCCGCGGCGGACCTGCGGAGCCTCCTCCTTGCCGCCTCGTTATCCTTTGAAAGTAAATGGTATTAGTAATAATTAACTAACATATTAATAATGAAAAACTGGAGGAATTAATTTGGAAGTAAAAGTAATTGATAACGATGTTGAAAAAGCTCTTAAAATCTTAAAAAATAAACTTTCTAAAAGCGGCTTATTTAAGGAATTAAAAGTTCGCCGTGCTTATGAAAAGCCTTCTGTGAAGAAAAAGAGAAAAACAATTGAAGCACGCCGTAGACTGGCCAAGGTTCAAAGACGCCGTAGCAATTAAGTCGAGACCTTTACAAAACTGTATAAGACCAACAATTTTGTCATTCCGGCAGGGAACCCCGGCGCATGCTTGGGAAGGCCGGAATCCAGACGTTGTCCTGGCGAAGGCCGGGAACCAGAACACTAAATAATAACTAGATTCTGGGTCACCTGACATTCGCCCGGCTATGAGCCCGGAATGACGAATTGCCGAGTTGTGCAAAGGTCTAAAATCTTCATTTTGTTTTACTATTTTAGTGGCTGATTATTATCTGTAAAGGGAGCTTAATACGATATGGATGAAAAACAATACATTGTTGATTCATTGTCTTTTGATGAATCATGGCGGATATTTCGCATTATGGCGGAATTCGTCGATGCTATTGAAGTTCTTTCCAAGGTTCATAAAGCGGTGACAATATTCGGTTCGGCCCGCGTAGCGCCTACTGATATTTATTATCAAAAGGCTGAGCATCTGGCGCATCTTTTAGCGAAAAATGGATTCAGTGTAATTACCGGAGGCGGTCCCGGCATTATGGAGGCGGCCAATAAAGGTGCCAGTGAAGCCGGTGGGCAATCTGTGGGCATGAACATTCGTCTGCCCTTTGAACAAAAGCCGAATCCCTATGCCAATATCCGTATTGATTATAAATATTTCTTTACCCGCAAGGTTATGTTCGTCAAATATGCCGTTGCTTACGTAATTATGCCAGGTGGTTTCGGTACGATGGATGAACTTTTTGAAGCACTGACTTTAATTCAAACAAAGCGAATCAAAGGCTTTCCCTTAATCTTGATGGGCAGCGAATATTGGCAAGGTTTGTTGGATTGGTTGAAAAAGACAATGCTTACGGAAGAAAAAATCCTTCCCGCCGATCTTGAATTGATTCAAATCATTGATGATCCTGAAGAAGTCGTCAAACATATAAAAAAATATGTCATAGTCTAATTTGACGGTTGAGTCGCTTATGACTTTAGAAAAAGTTTTTGCCGACCTTAATAAGGGTGTTTTGGCGCCGTGTTATCTTCTCTATGGAGAAGAAGAATATCTAATCAACGAAGCTCTCCAGAAAATATTAGATCTAATCATGCCTCAGGCCGATCGTGACTTTGGCCTTTTTATTCTTGACGGCGAAAACGCAGATATTGATAACATCAACAATCTTATTTTAACTCCTTCTTTACTAGGCGGACGGAAAGTGGTTGTTGTGCAGAATACAACAATTTTTCATTCCCGTGAAAATTTAGCAGATCTGATTCAAAAGATTAGAGTAAATATTGATGATCAACCGGCGAAAGCGGCAAAATATTTTCTGACCTTTTTAAGAATTGCCGGTTTTTCTGTGGAAGATTTGCAGGGGGCAGGTTGGAAAAAGATAACCGACGAACAATGGCGCAAAGTTGTTGAAGGTGATTCCGGAGAAGACAGGGGGAAATGGTTGCCCCGGATTATTGATATTTGCATTTCTTTGGGGCACGCAGCCGGATCCGGTGCCGATAAGGCCGATAAACTGGCGGAGTTGTTTGCGCGGGGACTTCCGGCGGGAAATTGTTTAATCCTGACCGCGGATACAGTTGATAAAAGAAAAAAGATTTTCAAAATAGTTTCTGATGCCGGCGTTGTCCTCTACTTTGGGCAGATCAAGGGCGAGGCGGCCCAAAAAGAATTACTTAAACGGCAAGCACAGAAATTATTGGAAAGTTACGGCAAGAAATTGACACCTGCAGCCTGGATTGCTCTGGGGAAAAAAACCGGGTTTGAATTGCGCCGATCGATTGCAGAATTGGGAAAACTGGTTTTCTTTGTTGGAGAACGCGGCAGCGTTGAAGAAAAAGATGTCGAAGAAGTTGTCGGTAAAACCAGGGAAGATTCCATATTCGATTTAACGACGGCCTTAAGTGAGAAAAATCAGTTGGCAGCCCTTGCCGCCTTGACGGCATTGCTGGATCAAGGGATTCATCATTTAATGATCTTATCCATGATTGTCAGAGAAATCAGACTATTATTGCAGGCGAGAATTTTAATTGATTCGGCAAAGCTGCCCAAGTTTAATAATAACATGGAATATGGCTGGTTTCAGAAGAATATCCATCCCGCATTGAGTGGATTTGCGGATACGATAACTTTGCCGAAAGATTTTTTGATTAACAAACATCCTTTTGTTATTTTCAATGCAATTCGCAATTGCGGTCGTTTTTCGTACCCCGTCTTGATAACTTTTCTTGGCGAATTGCTGGAAATAGATCGCGCGTTTAAATCTTTAGCAACAGCTCCACAGCTTTTGTTGGAGAGCTTTTTGATAAAAGCGTGTGCTAAAGCTTCTTGATCTTGGTTTGCGCATTTCTTTGGGCACGCGGCAGTCTGTGTGCCGGTCCCTTTTTTTTGAAGGGGCGGCCGTATTCATCCTCATCATCAAATTTAAAGGTTTGCGGCCCGTTTATGTTTTTGGTCATGATCATTTCGAACTGGGGTGAGGAAATAGTCGTTTTGCCGCGCCTAATTGCAAAAGACGATATCTCGCGATCAGAAGAAACCACGATAATTTCTTCATCGCTCTCGGCAGTCAGACGTTTAATGACTTCATCTGCTTTTTCGCCGCGGCTTGAGTATATAATATTGATGCCCGCCTGGAAGTCTCGCTCTTCTTGTGCTGAACCGCTTTCCCAGCCATCGAAGACGACAGTAATTTTGTGCTTTTTTCTTCCTTTGTAGCCCGATAAGCTGGCAATTAAAGCATTACGTCCCGCCTCCAAACTTTGCTTCTCATAACGACGCAGGGTATCGGACTGGCGGATCAGATTATAGCCATCAATTAAAATATTCATAATTTCAATTACTATCACTTTTGATTAAAAAATGGAATAAGCGATTCCGGTACATTTAAGCTTTTAGAATAATTTTCTATTTTTACCTGTGGGGTTTTTTCTTGACTTCATCATTCTTAGTCTGTTACTTTCCGCTGTCTGTTGATGACGCTGAAGCTGTTAGCATTTGCTTCATAAAAATAAAAGATTGATCTGGAGGTAAGTATGGAAATTAAAAGAATATGCGTATTGGGTGCAGGTTTAATGGGTAATGGTATCGCGCAGGTCTGCGCTCAGGCCGGATATATGGTGACCATGAGGGATATTGAACAAAAATTCATTGATGGCGGAATGAATACAATTAAAAAAAATCTGAGCCGCGACGCGGAAAAGGGCAAGATTACCAAAGATCAGATGGATGTAATTCTAGGCAGGATCAAACCAACGCTGGACATAAAAGAAGCAGCAGCAGATGCTGATATAGTTGTTGAAGTAGTTATCGAAGTCATGGATGTTAAGAAGAAAGTTTATCAGGAGCTGGATAGCATTGTTCCAAAGCATTGTTTGTTTTTTACGAACACTTCAGGGCTCAGCATTACGGAAATGGCCGCAATCACCAAAAGACCGGAGCGTTTTATTGGCGCTCATTTTTTCAATCCTGTTCCGGTCATGCGCCTGCTGGAAATTATTCGTGGTCAACAGACATCGGATGAGACAGTTGAAATTGCCAAAACCTGGGGAAAGAAGATCGGCAAGGAAGTGGTAATGGTGAAAGAAGCTCCGGCATTTGTTGTTAATCGAATTCTTTGTTCGATGATTAACGAAGCGTTCTTTGTTCTTGATGAAGGTTTGGCTAGCGCGGAGGATATTGATAAAGCCATGATGCTTGGCTGCAATCATCCCATAGGTCCTTTGGCTTTGGCCGATTTGATCGGTCTGGATACACAACTGCGTGTCTCTGAAGGTATGCACAGAGAACTCGGAGATAAATATCGTCCTTCTCTTTTGGTGAGAAAACTGGTTCGCGCGGGTAATCTGGGGCGTAAAACCGGTCGTGGTGTATATGATTACACGAAGAAGTAATTTAAAGAGGTTCTGGATATAATTATGTTTCAGAATAAAAAAATAGTGGTAGTCATGCCAGCCTATAATGCCGAGAAAACTCTCCTCAAGACCTATGAGGAGGTTATGGCCCAGGGCATTGTGGATTTAGTTATTTTTGTCGATGATGCCAGTTCGGATAATACGGCGCAAGTCGCAGCAGGTCTTCCACAGACAAAGCTTTATGTTCATAAACAAAATCTCGGTTATGGCGGCAACCAGAAAACCTGTTATAGGTTGGCGCTGGAAGAAGGTGCCGATATTGTTATCATGGTTCATCCGGATTACCAATACACGCCCAAACTGATTCCGGTGATGGCGGCAATGATCACGGGTGGGCTTTATCATTGCGTACTCGGTTCCCGCATCCTGGGAGGATACGCCTTAAAAGGCGGTATGCCTGTTTGGAAATATATTGCCAATCGGTTTTTAACATTAACAGAGAATATTTTAATAGGCGCAAAGCTCTCTGAATACCATACCGGATACCGTGCTTTTTCGCGGGAGCTATTACTTAGGTTGCCTCTGGAAAATAATTCCGATGATTTTGTTTTTGATAATCAAATGCTCACCCAGATAATCTGGTTTGGTTATACTGTGGCGGAAGTAAGCTGCCCGACAAATTATTTCGCGGAAGCATCCTCCATCAATTTAAACAGAAGCATTCAATATGGTTTCGGTTGCTTAAAAACGGCCTTGGATTATCGACTAGCCAAAATGAAGTTAATATCTAGTCGGATGTTCCCTATTCATGAATAAAAAATATACATATATTATTATAGTATTATTAATTCTGGTTTCTTTTATTGCCTTTGGTCGTATTCCGGGTAACGATTTTGTAAATTATGATGATGATATATTAATCACTGAAAATAGTCATATTCAAACAGGAATTAATGCAGAAAGTATTAAATGGGCATTTACCAATTCGAGTGTTGAATATTGGCATCCCCTTGCCTGGCTTTCAATCATGCTGGACTGGCGCTTATTCGGAGCAAACGCTTCCGGCCATCATCTTGAGAGTCTATTATGGCATCTTGGGAGCGCTATTCTTCTCTTCCTTTTTTTAAGTAAAGCCACCGGCGCACTTTGGCCCAGTGCTTTCGCTGCCGCGCTATTTGCTCTGCATCCCCTGCGGGTGGAATCAGTTGCCTGGGCGGCCGAACGAAAAGATGTTTTAAGCGTGTTTTTCGGTATGGCAACGCTCTATGCCTATGCTTATTATGTGGAAAAGCCTCAAATATCAAAATATTTTATTTGCTTAATATTGTTTGTTTTAAGCCTCATGTCTAAGCTAACGCTTGTTACTCTACCTTGTGTTCTGCTTTTGCTTGATTACTGGCCACTCGGCCGTTGGCAAAAGGCTTCAACACCGGATAGTGTTCCGGTATTAGTTGATAAAGGCACGGGTAAGAAAAAAAGTATAAAGCTAAAAGCTGAATCCTCCGTGGATAAAAAGATAACCAAGCCTGTCCAAAGTGGCCGTCAAGTGATTGGTAATCTCCTGTGGGAGAAGGTGCCATTCTTTTTCTTAGCACTGTCCCTTGGCATTATGGGTATTTGGCAGGCACAAAAAGATCGTTTGTTTATCTCCCTACAGCAAAATCCGTTTTTTGACCGTATTATGAATGCGATTGTATCTTACGTTTCCTATCTTGGGAAGACCTTTTGGCCAATTGATCTGGCAGTATTTTATCCCTATCCGGACGCCCCGCCTCTTTGGCAGTTTTTGGGAGCCTGATTTTGAAGCTGCTAGGCGTGCTTTAAGGCTGGCGCAGGAAATAGAAAAGCGGCAAAAGCGCTGACAGAGAGCAGCTGATTCAAGAAATTAGTTGATGTTATGATAATTATTGTAAACGAAGGAAACTGATAACGACTATGTTAATGATATAAATATAAGTTTAAGAAAAAAGATACTGATTGTATATATCCTCCAAATGACCTGAGATTATCAGAAACTATGATTGCAGGAATAATTCCGTTATGGCAATCGTGGGTGAAAATACATTTTTTATCTTTTCAGCAGGTTTTGCTATCATCACACTTTATTCTCAGTACAAGCTGTCCTCTAAATATTCCCCCCCGGGTTTAGACCGCAATAAAATAAGTGCATTGAATATTTTATGTAGGCTGGTCTCATTGTGCTGGCAACCAGACTTCATTTTGTTCAATCAGCATCTGGTTTAGGTAAATAAACTGCATTTTATCCTGAAGGTTCTTCAGTTTTACGGCGTTGTCCGTGTACTCTATGAGATTGATGGTTTCTTTTGGGTCGTGGTCCAGCCGGAACAGCATCTCACGCTTCCCTTCGCTTTTGAGCGGCTTGATGTATTTGTAAGGATAATTCAGTACCGCAATATACCCTCCGCTATATGGCTGAATCAGATAAATGGGGTGGATTTTTCGCACGCCATACATGGACACACCCTCAAAATGGTTTCGCTCTGATGTTAACTTTGTGAGATCAACAATTGTCGGAGCAATGTCCATCTGGCAGTAGGGAATGGTTGTAATTCTTTCGGGGGACAGACGGTTTTCCCATACCATAAGAAACGGCGTTCGAAAGAACTCATCAAAAAAACTTGCTTCATTATGATAAAGATTGTGCTCACCAACCGGAAAGCTGTGGTCGCCCGTGATGATCACAATGCTGTTTTGCAGATATTCCCTAGAGGCAAGCTCTTTAAAAAACTGCGTAAGACAGCTATCCGTAAAATTGATGGAATTGGCATAGCACTCTTTCCATGATTTAGGTTGATGGTATAACTTACGCAGGTGCGGTGGAACATTGTTGAACATCATGTGGTTACTGATGGTTGCAATACCCGCGAAAAATGGCGCTTTATCCTTTCGCTGAGTATGGATTCTATCCAGCCGTTCGAAGAAACGCTTGTATAAAACGTCATCCTGCACGCCCCAACCCCAGATGAATTCTTTATCTCCCGGACCAAGCATTGGTTTTACTGATTCCACATACGAAAACCCGTTCTTTCCCAGAAAACTATATGAGTTATCCAAATTGATATCCTCGTCGCCCTGAAAGAATATGGTCGTATAACCGTTGTCGCGCATCATTTGTGGCAGAGAATAAAATTTTGTATCCGGATAATCTACAAACACCTTCCCCTTGAAGCTTGGAATCATCGAGAAAAAGATGGCGAACTGGCCTTTGCATGTTTGAATGGAATTGCCGTAAAACTTCTCAACGTAAAGACCTTTCTTAATATGCGAATTGAACACAGGTGTATATTCGATTCCTTCGGGTGACTTTGTTTCCACGAAATTGGCGTTAAAGGACTCAATCATAATAATGAATACGTTGGGGCGGTTTGATTGAACAGGCGTTTCGGAAACTGCTTTGGATGGAGCATTACCTTTTTTGATGAGCGGATACGTACCAGGATGGTATGTTACATCGGAGGTGATATCATGGGAATAATAGGAATAAGCTGACTTGAAAAAACACGTCATCTGGTCATGAGTGGTAAAAGGAACGATGACGACAGCCACATAAAGGGCTGCCATGAAGATAAATTTAGGTAGTAACGGCTTGTCCTGGCGCTGACACGATATAAGTTGCTTTTTGTATTCAAGGATAATAAAGATAGCACTAACCGCGAGGGCCAGGGAAAGTTCAACGAAACCGATATCACTCACAATTGTAATAATTGATTTAGAATAAAATATATCCGAAAAGTTATCCCTGATAACCGCAAAATCAAGACTGCTTTTCACACGGTAGTGATAAGAGAATAGTATATTATACAGGAACAAAAGCATAAGCGAAGCAGTAAACCAGAGCTTTCGGCTTTTGCTTGTAATAATATTTATCAGCTGAATTAAAATATTGAGTGTAATGAAACTATAGATGAATATAAATATATCATTCGCGCGAAACGTCAGGTTAAGCAGCCCTTCTTTTCCATGGAAACGTATAAGATAAAACAACTGCGTAAGGACAAGAGCCAGATTGGTTAAACCCAGGCGAAGGGGAACGTATTTTGTCAGAATATTAAATAAACGCATTTTCATATTTTTCACTATTTTTATTTTCCTCTTTGACATTTCTTATCATGGATGTCCCCGGAAATGATGATGCCGTTTTGAACAAGCCGGGAATTCATTTTTTGATTTTGAGAGAATCTAGAACTGCGGTTACGGAGTCTATTTTCTCTATATCAAACTCAAAATTACTCATTTGCTGAGGAAATTGCTCCTCTAAAAAGAGAAGAAAGTGCACAGCTGTTAGTGAGTCTAACTTTCCAGAGAGAAAGAGTGATTCATTCTCTTGAAGGACTGAAGTCTGACCAATTTCGAATAGTCGCTCTTGAAGATATTTTAATATTTTATTTTTTGCTTCTTTTCTCATTTAAGCCTCACTTTATAAATCATTTTCATAACCCAAACAATTTGCCCAAGAAAATGAATCGATTGAAAAACTCTCCGTCATTTCCATCATCTAAATCAAAAATCTGAATGATGCAATAAAACAAAATAATTCGAATGAGGCTAAATCCCTGCATAAAGAAATTTTTCTTTGGACCAAATTTTGAAGGTTGCTGCAATTGAGAAAAACCTATTCCTAATCCTAAAATTAAACAATAGATTGAATATGTTCGAAATCCCCAAATTGTCGAAACCCATCCTTGATTGTGAACAAGATTGATATCACGTAAAAAATGATAGAGAAAATTACCAAATCCTGCCGCCATAAAAGTCGCAAAAAAAATCCTCATCTTTGGCAATTTTTTAAAATATCGAGAAATTGAAGGATAAAAGAAAAAGTCCACAAGTAATTCTTTAAAATAATAGTAGTAGCGATTCCAAAAATCAGCAATTGATTTTGCCCCTAATGGGTTCACCGTATTTCTAAGTAGTCTAAAGCCCGCCATTCTAGCACAAACTACGAAGGTTCCACCCCAAACAACCATCCATAAAATTCCTCCAAAGAAATCTCGGAAGAGGGAAATCCAGCCTAGATACCACGGAAAGGATATTCCCTTAAGAAGCATAGAAAAAACATCATAATAAGTTGGGATTTGAAATTCGGCACACAACACTTGATTATAAAGGAAAAGAGATTCTCTTACTAAAAGAATCCAAATTAAGAGTTTGAGCCCTTTAATGTGGGTTATTGCCAAATCTTCTGAGTCTTTGGATTCAAACCTTTGGAGATACGACCAGTTTTTTCCAAAAGGAGTATTAGATCCTCCCCATAATGGTCTTAGGGATCCCAAATTTATTATCGGGGACACAGGATTGTTTTGTTTCAAACTCAACAAGGCATAGGCCACAAACCAAATGTAAGTAACAAATATATTGTTGAAACTCCAAATACTTTCTTCAAAATAGGTCCCCGTCTTTAAAAAACCTGTCATCACAACACAAAAGAAATAAAAACCAATCAGCGTCTGAAGAGGTCTTCTGGAAATAAAGCTTTTTTGAAATTTCAAAATAACAAAAGAAAGCAAGAGTGTGATCTCGAGAATGATTATGTAGATAAAAATATAAGGCCAGGATTGTTGCAGCAAGATCAACAGAAAAGTCACTATAAAAACTGAAAGGGGTCGATAACTTCCTGAAAATGAGCAAACTGCTAAACCTACCACCAAAGCCACTTTGCTATAATCTAATAGAAAGGAGATTTCTAATGGAGAAGAATTAATAAATAAGCTTGAAAGATAACTATCGCTTTGGAGAAAAGAATAAAGTAAAAAGAAGAGCAAGAAAACAGTGATTCGCCCCCCCAAACTACCCACAAAATGTTTAATTGAGGGCCAAGTTTCAAACTGTGGAATTAGTCTAACGCTTCCCATGTCTAATACTTCCCACTCACAGCATCCTTAACAAATTCAGGCCATTGACCGGGATCAACACCATATTGGGCGACAAAAGCAAAAGCTATTCGCTCAAGACCGATTCCAAGACATCCTGAACAAGCAGGGTTTCCATCTTTAAGCTTGATGTTTAATGTTTTTCCAAAAAAAATGCCGTGACGATTGTATGAACCAACAGCAAGGGTATCTTTTTTATAAGGAAGATCGGCTCTAATTTCATACTTCATTTCCAGGGCATTTTGAATGGCAACTTGATCTTTAAAGCTTCCAACGAAAAAAGGATCATTTGCTGTTACAACTCGATAGGAAAGCCCCATAACCTCAAGAACTTTACTCATTCTCGTTCGGAGCTCATCCAGGTTTTTCTTCACTTGTTTGTCGGTGCCAACAAAAATGATTTCCCGCATGGTGAAATTCCATGCTCTTTCCAGTGAAACCATGTTAATGGATTCATAACGAAAACAATTTCCTACGGCTGTTGCAATTATTCCCTCTTCCGGGATTTCTGACTCTGCTAAAGTAAAATAAAGGTGATGGCAAATTGTAGGAGCCAGCATCGCGTGACAAGGCTTGAAAGATTCTGAATTAGCAATTACACAACCTTGGTTTGTATGGGCCTCTTCTGAGAACTGTTTGATTAAATCCAGATCTTCTCTCAAATGAGTCACAAAGGAGAGGGAGTGAGGAAAATTTTTAAAATACTGGACTTTTTCAAGATACTCCGGAGCAATTAATGAGGGAAACCGATAGGTACGTGCCTTCATCAAATGTGCAATCCCAATAATTTCATTTTCAATAAAGTCGACCAGACGGGATAATAGAGGACCTAAGACAAAATAGCCCATCCCTTCTTGAAAAACTTCTTTTCTTTTTAGAAGTTCCGGCATGGGATCCACAGTTTCAGGAACCTCACAAGTTTTATCTTCAATGACCTTCATCTTGTAAGAAAAAAGACCTCCCACCATGGTTTCAATCAGTCCCCATGTTTTATTTTTGATTTGCTCAGCCCGCGATGAGGCAATGTCTGAATTGAATAAGAAATGAATTTCGTTCCCAGTTTCAGATATGAAAGCCTTCTCAATTTTTTCATCAACATAGGCCAATTTCCCCTGCACATCTTTCATCAAGTGAGGGAGGATTGGTTTTCCTGAAACTTTAATCCTTAACTCTCGCATAAGTTCCTCTTAGCCTTTCTGGAATCAATGTCTTTCGAAAAATTTTAGCCAGCACTTTATTTCAAAGTGACGTTCATCGATTCTATATTTATCAGGGTAATTTCATTGATAATTTGCCAGAGTTGTTCAAAATTATCTATCAACCCATAAGCTGCGGTAATAGACTTTTCTCAAAATACATGCGGGAACTATTTGGTTTCGAAAAGGAGTTTACTTTGGGGCAAATATATTGTCAATATATTTTATATTATAGGCAATGCTCTCTATGCCAAACATACAAAAATATTTTCATCAACGTCGATTTTGAGAGTTGATTTTTGCCCCCAAATATAGCAGATATTACTAATTGGTCAGCTTTGTTAAATTATTAACTGAAAAATTGCTAATTCATACATAAATAAGCAAAAGAAACTTATAACGATTATGTTAAATAAGATAAATATTAGTCCCAAGAAACAGATCCTGATTGTTTATATCCTCTTGATAGTGGCTACACTTGCTGTTTTCTGGCAGGTGAATCAATATGACTTCATTAATCTCGATGATCCCGTTTATGTCACAGAGAATAGTCATATCCAATCCGAAATCACGCTGGACGGATTTCGTTGGGCGTTCAGCACAACCTATGCCGAATTTTGGCATCCTCTGACATGGCTTTCCTTGATGTTCGATTATCAACTCTATAGATTGAATGCTGGTGGTTATCATCTGACTAACCTTATCCTGCATATTATGATCACATTGCTGTTATTCTGGCTTTTTAACCGCATGACAGGGGTGATCTGGCGCAGCGCTTTTGTTGCGGCTCTTTTTGCGCTTCACCCGCTTCATGTGGAATCAGTTGCCTGGATTGCCGAACGCAAAGATGTTCTGAGCGCATTTTTCTGGATGCTGACACTTTGCCTTTATGTCTATTACACAGAAAAACCGGTTATGAAAAGGTATTTGCTTGTTCTTTTATGCTTTGCCTGCGGACTTATGAGCAAACCCATGGTTGTCACTCTGCCCATAATCATGATCCTTCTCGATTACTGGCCGCTTGATCGTCTTCATTCGCAGAAAATCAGGACCAACTTGCCGGACTTCGTGCCCGTTTCCACAAATTCCGGACGACAGAAAATCAAATCAAAAAAAGGAGCACTAAAGAACAATATATCTTCACCCAATGACCGGAAATTATCGGAAACCAAGATTGCAGGAATAGTTCCTTTATGGCAACTGCGGGAAAAAATACCTTTCTTTATCCTTTCGGCAGTTTTTTCTATCATCACGCTTTTTGCTCAGTCCAAGCCGTCCTCTAAACTTTTACCCCTCGTGGCCCGGCTTGCCAACGCGCCTGTTTCTTTTATGACTTATCTGGAAAAGACATTCTGTCCTCATGATCTGGCTGTTTTCTATCCTTTTTCCGATCAACTTCCGGTATGGCAAGTCCTGGGCGCCGCTTTGCTGATTCTTGTTGTCAGCACTGCCGTCATTGTAATGCTGAAACGTTTGCCGTATCTCTTTGTCGGATGGCTATGGTATGCGATAACTCTTCTACCGGTTATCGGGATCGTTCAGGTAGGAAATCACGCAATGGCTGATCGCTATACGTATCTACCTTTAATCGGTATCAGCATTACGCTGGCTTGGGGCATACCGTTTTTAATTAAGTGTGAAGAACTACGAAAAATAATATTATTTCCGGCGGGAGTAGTTTCCCTTGCGATCTTGTCATTTTTAACATGGCAGCAATGCGGTTATTGGAAGAACAGCATTACACTTTTTGAACATACTTTACAGGTAACGAAGAATAATGATCTTGCCCACTATAATCTGGGTCTGGCATTAAAAGATCAGGGGAGAATGGAAGAAGCATTAAGTGAATTTCGTGAGACGGCCCGAATCAGACCATCTTCCGCCGATGCTCACAATAATATAGGAATTATTTTAGAGATATATTACAAAAAATACGACGAAGCTATTTCTCATTATCAAACAAGCTTGAAAATTGAGCCGGATAATTATGGCACTCATTTTAATTTAGGCATGGCTCTGACAGAAAATGGGAAATCAAACGAAGCTATTGAACATTTTCGCCAGTCAGTTTATCTGAAGCCTGATTTTGAAGACGCTCGGCGTGCGCTGAGAATAGCGCTAGAAATGGAGCAACAAAGGCATTAATTACTATTGGCGGCGGCTTTCAATTAGACAACTTTATAAAGTTGATTTTTCCCTATAACTATAATAGTTAGTAAATGAATTTTCATTTTACGCAATTATTATGTGGCTGATTATTAATCACGGGTATGAACCCCAAAGCAAGCTGCGTGGTATTATACCCTCCGCCTCGTCCCGCTGCAGCGGGATTCAACTTACCAATTCCGCTGCGCTGAACTTTCGGAATTGGAGGTTCAACAATAAATGAATAAAAAATATACATATATTATTATAGTATTATTAATTCTGGTTTCTTTTATTGCCTTTGGTCGTATTCCGGGTAACGATTTTGTAAATTATGATGATGATATATTAATCACTGAAAATAGTCATATTCAAACAGGAATTAATGCAGAAAGTATTAAATGGGCATTTACCAATTCGAGTGTTGAATATTGGCATCCCCTTGCCTGGCTTTCAATCATGCTGGACTGGCGCTTATTCGGAGCAAACGCTTCCGGCCATCATCTTGAGAGTCTATTATGGCATCTTGGGAGCGCTATTCTTCTCTTCCTTTTTTTAAGTAAAGCCACCGGCGCACTTTGGCCCAGTGCTTTCGCTGCCGCGCTATTTGCTCTGCATCCCCTGCGGGTGGAATCAGTTGCCTGGGCGGCCGAACGAAAAGATGTTTTAAGCGTGTTTTTCGGTATGGCAACGCTCTATGCCTATGCTTATTATGTGGAAAAGCCTCAAATATCAAAATATTTTATTTGCTTAATATTGTTTGTTTTAAGCCTCATGTCTAAGCTAACGCTTGTTACTCTACCTTGTGTTCTGCTTTTGCTTGATTACTGGCCACTCGGCCGTTGGCAAAAGGCTTCAACACCGGATAGTGTTCCGGTATTAGTTGATAAAGGCACGGGTAAGAAAAAAAGTATAAAGCTAAAAGCTGAATCCTCCGTGGATAAAAAGATAACCAAGCCTGTCCAAAGTGGCCGTCAAGTGATTGGTAATCTCCTGTGGGAGAAGGTGCCATTCTTTTTCTTAGCACTGTCCCTTGGCATTATGGGTATTTGGCAGGCACAAAAAGATCGTTTGTTTATCTCCCTACAGCAAAATCCGTTTTTTGACCGTATTATGAATGCGATTGTATCTTACGTTTCCTATCTTGGGAAGACCTTTTGGCCAATTGATCTGGCAGTATTTTATCCCTATCCGGACGCCCCGCCTCTTTGGCAGTTTTTGGGAGCGTTATTAATTTTCTTATTAATCAGCGCTGTTGTTATTTTATATATCAGGAAACTGCCTTTTCTTTTCGTTGGCTGGTTTTGGTATTTGGGCGTCTTGTTTCCTGTAATTGGATTAATGCAGGCAGGCGTTCAGACCATGGCTGATCGCTATACTTATTTCCCTTCCATTGGTATCGCTATCATGCTGACTTGGGGCGTCGGTTATTTATTGCCCAAAGAAAAACTGCGCAAGATAATTATAATACCTGCAGCGATAATTCTTGCCGCCTTGACTTTTTTAACCTGGCAGCAATGCGGTTATTGGAAAAACAGTATTTCTCTTTTTAACCATGTCCTGCGGGCAACTAAAGACAACTATGTGGCTCACATTAATCTTGGCGTAGCTTTATTTGCTGAAGGGAAAAATGAGGAAGCCATTCACCATTTTCTTGAATCAATTGAGATTAATCCATATATATCTAATACCCATCTTAATCTTGCCCACGCTCTGGTTATCCAAGGCAGGATTGAGGAAGCCATTGCGCAATACCTTGCCGTAATTAAGATTAATCCCGATAAGGAAGAAGCCCATTCTAATCTGGGTGTTGTATTGGCTACCCAAGGAAAGAAATTGGCTGACCAAGGAAAGAAATCGGCTGCCCAAAGAATGAATGAGGAAGCCATTGCGCAATACCTTGCCGTAATTAAGATTAATCCCGATAAGGAAGAAGCCCATTCTAATCTGGGTGTTGTATTGGCTGCCCAAGGACGAAACGAGGAAGCCATTGCCCATTATCTTGCGGCAATCAAGATTAATCCAAATTATGATAATGCCTATTATAATTTAGCTAATTTGTATATAAAGCAGGGGAAGATTGCAGAAGCCATAGATAATTACGTTCAAGCAATCAAGATTAATCCCGATCACTTTGACGCCCATTTTAATTTAGCCGATGTTTTTGTGCAGCAAAGCAAGATTGACCAAGCCATTGAGCATTTCCGTGAAGCTGTGCGAATTAACCCTTCTTCTTTCAAAGCGCTTAACAATCTGGGTGTCTACCTGGAAAAAAAGCTCAGACATGACGAAGCCATTCACTATTATCGCCTGGCCCTGCCTATTGAACCGCAAAACCCCGGCCTCCATTTTAACATGGGCGTGGCTTTGGGCAATAAAGGAGAATTGAAAGAAGCCATTGTGCATTTTCGTCAGGCAATTAATCTCAAACCTGATTTTGAAGATGCCAGGCGAGGGCTTAGACTGGCGCTGGAACTTGAACAAAAACTGAAGAATTAATTATTGCTGGCGGCAGATTTTAGTTCGGCAATTATTTTTTGATAATCATTTGTAGCTAAGGCGAACCATATTTAATTGAGGTTAACTTATTTGATTAAAACAAATTTAAACAAAAATGATTCGGGTTACAAAAACTATCAAAATACACGAATTTCCCATTGGGATCAGATCGCCAGGAGCAGTGATAAAGGGGAAGGGCGCGGTGGTTATTACCATAAGCGATTACAGGAAGTATTCCAGTTTGTCGTTCCACCCGGACAGCGTATAATTGAAATAGGCTGCGGTCAGGGTGATTTGCTTGCTTCTCTTCAGCCTTCCTATGGAGTCGGCGTAGATTTTTCAGCTCAGATTATTGAACGCGCCAAAGGCCGTTATCCCGATTTTAATTTTATTCAAGCCGACGCTCATGAACTGGAGCCAGAGACTAAATTTGATTTTGTCATCATTTCTGATTTAGTCAACGATTTGTGGGATGTGCAATCGGTGTTGCAGAATATCCAGTCTTTTACCACACCAAGATCAAGGATAATTATTACCTCTTACAGCAGGCTATGGGAATTGCCGTTCTGGATTGTCAGGAAATTGGGGCTGGCAAAACCGACCTTATTTCAAAATTGGCTTACAGTGGAAGACATCACCGGCTTGCTTTCTCTTGCCGATTTTGAGGTTATTCGGCACTGGGATGAAATGATCTGGCCTATGCGCACTCCTTTAATTGATACCTTATTGAACCGGTTTATTGCCAAAATCTGGCCTTTTAAATTATTTGCTCTGACTAATATTATTGTTGCCAAGCCATGCGCCAATAATGCAACTGTGCTAGATGCGCCTAAAGTTTCGGTTATCGTCCCCGCTCGAAATGAAGCCGGGAATATTGCCAGGATATTCGCATCTGTGCCCGAAATGGGCGGCGGCACAGAATTAATATTTGTGGAAGGTCATTCGACAGATAATACGTATGAAACAATCAAAAAGGCTATCGACTCTAATCCTCATCGACTATCTCAGCTCTTACGTCAAGAAGGTAAAGGTAAAGGTGACGCTGTCCGTTTAGGCTTTAAACATGCGCGCGGTGATATTCTCATGATTCTTGATGCTGATTTGACAGTTCCGCCGGAAGATCTGCCCAGATTTTATGAAGTACTTGCCAATGGCAAGGCTGAATTTGTTAACGGCGTGCGATTAGTTTATCCCATGGAAAAGGAAGCAATGCGGTTTTTTAATATTCTAGGTAATAAATTTTTCAGTTTAGCTTTTTCCTGGTTGTTGGGTCAACCGATCAAAGATACCTTATGTGGGACAAAGGCTCTGTGGAAGGCTGACTACGAAAGAATCGCGGCAAACCGTTCATACTTTGGTGATTTCGATCCTTTTGGTGATTTTGACCTTTTATTTGGCGCCGCCAAATTGAATCTCAAAATTTGTGAAGTTCCCATCCGTTATCGGGAACGAACATACGGAACAACTAATATTCAGCGTTGGAGCCATGGCTGGCTTCTCCTTCGAATGGTCTGCTTTGCAGCATTAAGAATCAAATTTGTGTGAGAGGGCCGCTATCCTATGTCATGGCTTACCCATCCCCTGATGAAAGGCCTTAATCTTGATAATCCGGAAACCACATGTCTAAGGCGACAGATCATTCAGGGGAAAATATTTCTTCGCCGCGTCTATGAAGAGTGGTATATATCTCTGATCAATTCCATATCTGAAGGAAACGGTGCTGTTGTGGAGATAGGATCAGGGGCAGGGTTTTTTAAAAACTTTTTGCCCGGTGCCATTACATCGGAATGTTTTTATCTGCACAATATCGATTGCGTACTTGATGGCAGCTTCTTGCCTTTTGCGGATGGATCACTAAAAGCAATTATAATGACAGATGTTTTTCACCATTTACCCAAACCTCGATTGTTTCTGGGCGAAGCAGCACGCTGTCTTTGCCCCGGAGGTGTTGTAGCTATGGTGGAACCGTGGAAGACACCATGGTCAGGCTTTGTCTATTCCAAATTTCATCATGAACCATTTCAACCGGATGCTAGGAAGTGGGAGTTTGAAAGTGTAGGCCCACTCTCCGGAGCCAATGGAGCCTTGCCTTGGATTGTGTTTTGCCGCGACAGAAAACAATTTGAAAACGAATTTCCTCAATTGCATATCCTCAGTATTGAACCAATGATGCCTTTTCTATATCTCTTGTCCGGCGGTGTATCGCTAATCAGCCTGCAACCCGGCTGGACTTTCATAATTTGGCGTTTCCTGGAGAGCTTACTTGGGCGTTGGATGGATCATTGTGCCATGTTTTCAAAAATCGTATTAGTAAAAAATTGACTAAAATGGGGAAAATATAGCAGGGGGCAAGTGCGTAACATGGAAAGGCAAATTGGTACTATAGGAAGATTCCGGAGGCGATATTCCGGTCATCTTTTTCACATTTGGGCAGAAGAGTATATCGGGTGGTTTTCTCGCAATCTCCCTTCTCTGGAGGGGATGCTTGTCCGTCATGTCCTCTATAAACTTGTTTTCAAGAAAATTAAATCTCTTGCCCTTATCTATCCCGGCGTCTATTTCACCCATACCTATGGAATCGAGCTAGGGCATCGCTTTTCTATTAATTCCGGAGCCATACTTGATGGCCGGGGTGGGATTATAATCGGAGATAATGTCATGATCGGTCCCCACACCGCGATATATTCTTCAGGGCACAATTTTACTCAACCGGATCGACCGATGACATGCTTGGATCATATTATGGCCCCTGTCGTTATAAATGATGATGTATGGATCGGTGCCCATGTTTGTATCCCTGGCGGTATCACTATTGGACGCGGGGCAGTTGTTGCTGCCGGAGCTGTTGTCACGAAGGATGTTGAGGATAATATGGTTGTTTCCGGTGTTCCCGCGCAGGTCATCGGCAAACGGAGTTAGATTTAAGTCCCCTGTCAAGCCAGCCGTAACAAAAGCATTAATTACTGTTAGCGGCGGCTTTCAGCGCGGTGATTGTTTGTTGATAATTATCAGTGCCGAAGATGGATGCGCCGGCTACAAGAACATCAGCCCCCGCCCGGGCAATGCCGGCGATATTTTTCAAATTTACACCACCATCTACTTCCAGCAGCGGCTTATTGGGCAAAGTACTTAACATCTCCTTTGCTTTGATAATTTTCGGCAAAGTTGTTTGAATAAATTGCTGGCCGCCGAATCCGGGATTGACACTCATAATGAGCAGCAGATCAATATCAGGAAGGATTTCTTCAATTTGTGTTAGGGGTGTAGCCGGATTTAAAGACACACCGGCTTTTTTCCCGGCCTTTTTAATTATATCGATTGTCCGGTGAAGATGATTGGCAGCTTCCACATGCACAGTAATGATATCGGCGCCGGCTGACGCAAAAGATTCAATATAGCTTTCGGGATTTTCAATCATCAAATGAACATCAAAGGGCAGTTTTGTTGTTTTTCTCAAGGCTGATATTATTGCCGGCCCCATTGTGATATTAGGCACAAAGTGACCATCCATGACATCAATATGAATCCAGTCGGCTCCCGCTTTTTCCACAGCAGTAATTTCTTCGTGAAGTCTGCCGCCATCAGCAGAAAGTATGGAAGGGGCAATTAGTATCATTAAATTTTTACTCCTTTGAGACCTTTGAAAAACTGTATATAATTGATAATTTTGTCATTCCGGCGAAGGCCGGAATCTAGGAAATAATTGAGAATACTGGATTCCGGCCTTCGCCGGAATGACAAATAGGGGAGTTTTGCAACGCTCTCCATCCGGTATTCTCCTAGCATGACAAACGTCTTAATATATACTTCGCCATACATAAGTGTCATTTGACAAAATTTCAAATTTTCCTTTATTCATTTATTTTATTATACTAAAGTCTCCTGGCTGTCAATAATCACGATTTTAATTTCTTTTCCGCCACAGAGAAAAGTTGCTTGACACTAATGCGGAAAAAACTAAAGATACAGTCATGTATATTTTATATAATACAATTTTGTTGGCGGCTATCTTTGTTATCTTGCCTTATTTCCTGTTGAAAATAGTTTTTGCAGGCAAGTACCGTAAAAGTTTCATCCAGAAGCTGGGCGGAAGGCAGAAGCAAATTCTGACAAATTTAGCGGATGGACCGCGAGTCTGGGTTCATGCCGTATCGGTCGGTGAAGTTACCGCTGCCGCGCCGATTGTCGCTTCTTTAAAAATGAAAAGGCCGGAAATAAAAATAATCTTTTCAACCAGTACGGAGACAGGCCAGCAAATGGCACAGCAATTGGTCAAGGGTGCTGACGCCTTTATTTATTTTCCGCTGGATATTCCGTATGTTGTGCGTAAAATTATTCGATTGGCAAAGCCCGCTGTTTTTGTAATGGTGGAAACAGAGCTATGGCCCAATTTTCTCAAAGCCTGTAAATTAGACTCAGTTAAAACATTGATGGTTAATGGAAGACTTTCGCCCCGTTCTTACAAGAAATACCGGCTGACGAAGTATTTCTGGAGCAGGGTACTTGCTGATCTGGGCGCTGCCGGAATGATCGCGGAGGTTGATGCGTCAAGGATAAAAAGCATCGGTATGGCTAAAGACAGGATTGAAGTGCTGGGAAACGCCAAGTATGACGCGCTTGCGGCGATGGCCGTGCCCGCCTTACACAAGGAAATCGCGCGCCGGATTAATCTGCATGGTGGTGAGAGATTTTTTGTTGCCGGCAGTACCCATCCGGGTGAAGAAGAAATAGTTATTCGAGTATATCAGCAACTATTAAAGCATTATGCCGATTTTAAATTGATTATTGTTCCGCGGCATGTGGAAAGAACGGCCGCGATTATGGAACTTCTGCAATCAGCAGGATTGCCGGACGTTATTACAATGACCGATATGAATAACTGCAAAATACGGGAAAAAGAGAGAATCATTATTGTTGACGTTATCGGAGAGCTCTTCAAGATTTATTCTCTGGCTACCATTGTCTATTGCGGCGGCAGCCTTGTTCCCAAAGGCGGTCAAAACATTTTAGAGGCGGCGGCCTGGGGAAAAGTAATTTTTTACGGCCCTTCGATGGACGATTTCAGCGAAGAAAAGGGTCTGCTGGAAAACGTTGGTTGCGGTGTGACCATCAGCAATGAAGAGCAACTACTGCAAGGAATTCTTCAGGTGATGGAACATCCTGAAGAACTTGAAAAGAGGGGTGCCAGAGGCAGAGATGTTGTTGCCGCCAATATGGGCGCAGCCGTCAGATATGCTGAGATGATTAATAGGGTAATAGGGAATTAGGTTGAAGACTGAAGGGGGAAGGTCATGGGGAATAAATTATGCGGGACCACACAAAGCTTAGGGCATTTGAAATTGCTGACGAGGTAGCAATATTAACATACCAGATAACCGCAACGTTTCCCAAAGAGGAATTGTATGGCTTGACTTCTCAAATGAGGCGAGCAGCGGTTTCTGTACCTTCTAATGTTGTGGAGGGTTGCGCACGTGACACTCAGGCAGATTATCGGCGATTTCTCACGGTGGCCTTTGGTTCACTTAGGGAACTACATTATCAGTTGAGTTTATCGAAACGATTAGGCCTCTTGGCTGATCAAGATTACTCAATAATTGCGCCAAAAATTGTCGAAGCCGAGAAGGTATTGAATGGCTTAATTCGATCGCTGCGCGATGACTAAAAAACCTTCAACCTAACAATCTTCAGTCTAAACCCCTTCAGCCTTGTCCTTTTCCAATTCCAAATCCAAGCGCTATCATTGTTAGCAACGCCGGGGGAACGCGCCCGTATCCTCCGCTGGCGGAGGTGTCACGCTAGTGACGGAGGTGGACCAAGGAGTGTCAACGTGTAACTGCTGAATATTACGATTGCATCAAAAACATCCACCCCCTAACCCCGCCAGCGGGGGACATTTTGTAGGGACTGATCCCCGAGCAGTCCGAAACTTATGTCCAATAATTTGTCAATGTTCATATGGATTTTTATATCGGCAACAGGACAAAGATATCTTAACAAATTTTCAAAACATTGTTTTTTTTCTCGTATTATGCGAGGTATGTTTATTGAATTACCGTTATCGTTGAGCTATAATAAAAATTTAAGGAAAGACTGAAACGACAGCTTTACCTTCAGCCCCGACATGCCCGGCATCCGCCGGGGTTCCCTGCCGGGCTTCGCTTCAGCCTAAAAACCTAGGTGTTATTTATGAACAAGGAATTTATTGAAATCCGCTGGCATGGAAGGGGCGGTCAGGGCGCAATAAAGGCAGCAAAGATTGTTGCCGGAGCCGCCTTCGTCTCCGGTTATTCGGGCGTTGTCATGGCTCCAACCTTTGGCACGGAGCGCAGGGGCGCGCCGGTTCTGACATCACTGAAGTTATCCAGGCGCAAAATTTATGATTTATCGCCCATCGAGACACCGGATATTATTGTGGTCCTTGACCACCTGCTGCTTGCCGAGGTGGATGTAACCTGCGGCCTCAAGCCCGGCGGGGTAATCGTTCTGAACACACCAATGGCTTTCGAATCCTACAACTTTAAAGATTACAGGCTTGCAACCGCAGACATTACGGCAATATCTGTTGAGGCAGGCCTTCCTCACGGCATGGTCAATACAGGGATAATCGGTTCACTGGAAAAGGCCACGAACCTGCTGGGAATGGATATCCTGATAAAAGGTATTGAAGAGGAATTCAGCACAAGAAGGCCCGAAAAGAACTCATTGGCTGCAAAGATAGCCTTTGAGAGAACTGTGGCGGGAGGTTGAAGATGGGTACCAGAAATTACAGGAGAAAAACTTCTCACAGCGAACCCGGGCCGGGTGACGGCGGAAGGACTGGTTCATGGAGAGTTGAAAGGCCGGTATTGGATAAAAGCCTCTGCATCCCCTGCAAAAGGAATACCGAAGCCTGTTTTATATGCTGGCTGTTCTGTCCGGATGTTGTCATCTCCAGGACGGTACCGCCTAAGATTGACCTTGAATACTGCAAGGGATGCGGCATTTGCGCTGAGGAATGCCCTACCAAAGCCATAACCATGGTGGACGAGGCCGGGTTTCCAGAAGAAGACAAGGACAAGGAGTAGACCTCATGCATATTATCGAAAACGGAAACGTTGCAGCAGCTCTGGGCGTCAAGCTTTGTCATGCCAATGTCATCGCCGCATATCCCATCACACCGCAAACCCCTCTAACAGAAAAACTTTCCGAGTATGTTGAAGCAGGTGAAATGAAGGCCGAGTACATACCTGTCGAGAGCGAACATTCCGCATTGGCCGTATGCATTGCCGCATCATCGGCTGGCGCCAGATCTTTTACCGCGACCAGCGCCAACGGACTTCTTTACATGCATGAACAGGTCCAGTGGGCGGCTGGCGCCAGGTTGCCCATTGTGATGTGTGTTGTCAACAGGGCGATAGGCGCGCCCTGGAATGTCTGGAACGACCAGCAGGATTCGATTTCACAGCGCGATACCGGCTGGATACAGATGTATTGCTGCGACCACCAGCAGATAATTGATTCGGTCATCAAAGCTTACTGGCTTGCGGAGAAGGTGAGTATCCCGATTATGGTCTGCTATGACGGATATATCCTTTCTCACACGTACATGCCGTTTGATGTGCCGGATCAGGAAAAGGTTGATGCATTTCTACCGCCATTTCGGCCGGACTATGCCCTGAACCCTGAGGAGCCTGCCAATCTCAATACAGTGACTCTTCCTGACGTACGTATGGATGTCCACGGTGATCTTGCCCACGGATATATGGAGATTCGATATCTGCTTCATGAAGAAATGCGGACATCGCTTACAACAGCTGCTGAAGGGGAAAAAAGGTTTGCCGATATATTTGGCCGGGGCGGCGATCCGTATCTTGAACCTTATCTTTGTGATGATGCCCAATATGTTGCCGTAGGGCTAGGCTCTCTGACCTACCAGTTGCGGGTTTCCATTGATGCCTTGAGAAAAGAGGGCATCAAATTGGGCGTTATGGGTGTTCGCTTTTACAGGCCTTTCCCGGACGTGGCACTTGCCAATGCGCTGAAAGGGAAAAAAGGAGTGATCGTTTTTGAAAAGGCGCTGAGCTACGGTTATGAAGGAGCACTGGTCTCGGATTTAAAGTCCGCACTTTATGAACACCTTGCTGGTACAGGCGCCTTGCCATCTGTCCAGAATTTTATTGCGGGAATCGGCGGCCGCGACATTCGGACAGATGATTTGACACAAACCCTCCGGGCTGCGACAAAAAGCAGAGTTGCGAAAGAGCCCGTATGGATAGGGCTTAAGATATAGGAGAATCACATGCAGGCCAAGACAACAATTTTAAGCTTACCGACAGAGGAATTTGTCCATTCGGGGACAAGGGCGTGCACAGGTTGCGCCCTTGCAATAGCATACCGGGTTGGTCTCAAGGCCCTGGGGAAAGGCACAATCCTTGTTGTGCCTCCCAGCTGCCTTACTGTTCTTCAGGGGCTTTTTCCGGTTGCCTCGACAAAGCTTTCCTGCCTGAATGTGACGTTTGCATCCACAGCAGCGGCAGCCACCGGAATCCTGGCATCCCTGAAGGCACAGGGAAGGGATAATATCAAAGTGGCTGCATGGGCAGGCGACGGCGGGACAAGCGACATAGGGCTGCAGGCTTTATCGGGTGCCGCAGAGAGGGGCGAGAACTTCATCTACCTCTGCTACGACAACGAAGGATACATGAACACCGGTGTTCAGCGCTCGGGCACGACCCCTATCGGTGCGCTGACCGCAAACACGCCGTTCAAGGGAAAGCTGCAGCAAAAAAAGGATGTACCGGCCATCATGGCGGCGCATAACCTGAGCTATGTTGCCGCATGTTCTGCTGCATACCCGCTTGACCTTTTTGACAAGATAAGGAAGTGCATTGACATGCCGGGCACCAAGTACTTCCATATCCATATCCCTTGCCCGCCGGGCTGGGGATATGAACCGAGATATGGGATAAAGATTGGCAGGCTTGCCGTTGAAACCGGATATTATGACCTTTACGAGATAGTTAATGGTGAGTTCAAACTTACGGCAGCATCCGAAAAGCTTGTTGAAAAACGCAAGCTGAAACCGGTCAGTGAATACTTCCGCTCGCAGTCACGGTTCAAGATTCTTACAGATGAGCAGATAGCAGCTATTCAGAATCAGATAGATGCGAAGTGGGCAGGTTATTATAAAAAAGACGAGTGACGCCAATTTTGATGGTCTCGTAACAAGTCCAATAACTTTGCTGGTTCAATCAAAATGATTGAACCAGCAGCGAGAGAGGTCTTATAACCCTCTTGCCAAGACCTCAATAAATCCTTGTTTTAGCTTTTCGAGTTGAAGATTTATTGCCTCGAAGTTACTATCTACTATTAATCTCCCTCGGATCATATTGATAATCAATTTGTGAGAAGACTTGTTATCCGTTTCAGCATCTAAGATAGAGCTGACCTCCCTTGCCGTGTCTTTATCAGCAATCATGGCCATATCTCTACCTAGTAATCTGATGCTCGCAAGTTGGGTGTCGAAACGTTCTTCCTGCAATAAGGCAAGCTCTTTCTCGTAAAGCCTGTCAAAATTTCCTGCATGTTCGTATTCATGCATTATAAGCAACAAATCCTCAGCATCTTTTCCACGCTCGGGATATTTTTCCTTCCATGAAATGAGTTTCATGACTGCTAGACCAGGCAATGTAGGTACTTTGACATCAAGTTCAGGATCAGAATTTAACCTGACCATAATGGAATTTTCAAACGCCTCTTTAAACCCAACTATACTCATAAATATTTCATGCTCCGGTGGCCAACCAATTCCTACTTGTTCACCAGCAATCGCGCCAAATGGAACTATATCAATTGGAATAGAGTCGAAGAGATACCTTTGCCGTTGTCTTGTGGGAGAGAATTTGCCCGTTGCGATTAACGCACTAATCAACTTGTCAAACTGCCCCCAATCAGCAATATTAATACCCAAGTCAATATCTCCTGTCATTCTACGAGGATTTATCCCATAACAATGTTTCAATATTATGTCTCTTGCAAAAGCACCAACCACAAAAAAGGTAATATTTAAGATATCGGCTTCTTTCTTAATGGCTAGAAGTGCGTCTACTGTTTGCTGATCAATCTTCCCTGATAAGTTGAACAATATGTCTCCCATAGATCATTTTTGCAGTTTCGAGGTTTCTCTGGTTGCCTGTTGCGATAAGATCTGCATAGATAAGCATTGGGTGCACCAGATCCCCATATTCCGCATTTTCATCATAGTCCCAAAACTGATTGAGGATTTCAACTTCACCGGCCGGATCCTTTTTAAGTCTGCATTCAAATAATAGCTGATTGAGATACTCAGCCGTTGTATAGATCGTAATTATTTCAGGATGGAGATATTGCGTCAGCTTTGCAGCAGCTACCTCTCCACCCCATTTCGCTTTCAAGTAATCCAGTTTTTTCTGCTGCCACCAGCCGCCATACTCACCCTTGTAGCGCCCCAGCATCTGTTTAGGCCTTAATTGCTCTGGGTAGGCCGTGATCCATCGCTGAAATAAGATATCTTTCTGAATAAGTTTGTAACCTCTTTTCCCCATATCTATTAGAAAATCCAGCTCCCTTAAGTCTCTCATGACCCAGCCAACCGTTCCAAGAGCCACCTTTGCCTTCGCAGCAATTTCTCGAAATGGTTTATTCTCTAACCCAGGATTGCACAACAAGGCATAGATCATTTTGAGACCTGTGGGTCTGAACGCCCTGTTGGTTGGAGCTTGCCCTATAACCTCTAGAGGCCTGTTCCCTTTTACAAAAATATATATTGTTGGCTGGTTTATAAATGCGTTGCCGGCTGTATCGATGAATTCTATACGGTCGTTCATTAGCTCCTCCGCCGTATGAGTGTTTACGTACGTTGCGACTAATAAAAGTGGGTTGGGTAATTTTTGCTTATGCATGAGCAAAAACATCCTGTTTGTCTTTGTGAAGGTATTCTTAATCTCAGCACAATATCTAAATTCCTTGCCATTTATCTCAATACCTAATTCCATATCCGGTCGAAAATCGAAGGTGTAGAGGGGTTGTTTAACCAAAGTTTCGACCTTTAACTGCATGGGGACGTTCTTCCTAAATGCTTCGACGGCAAGTTTAAGGATTTCATCTTTTCTATTAATATTTATATTATACATAGAATGTTCACTTTTTTAATGCGTTCATTAATTATGAACATAAAGGATATTTGAACAAATGTCAACATATTTATTAAGAAGGTTACTTTCTTGATATATTGAATAAATACAAACATTATTGTGCGTTATCTTAGCTTCAGATGTTCCACGTAGCTTAACCATTGTTCATATTTACATTTTGTTCATATAAAGTGAACAGTCCATAAAAATGAACATTTATACCGTTTTTAAGTCTGGATGAATCCCATTAGATTTGCTTTCTCAAAAGCATTCGCGGTCTTCCTGGTGAAGAAAAAGGGGTCTTGGGGGCATAAGTATTTTGCCGAAGCGGCGGCTATCAGCATCCAAGCGCCACTTTCAAGTTATCCATATTCAGGTTGCCGCCGGACATAATCATAACCACTTTCTTGCCTGCAAGACGGTCCTTTATTTTGTAAGCTGCCATCAAAGAAACGGCACCAGCGCCCTCGGCCAGATTATGTGTGGTTGTCAGCGCCATTTTAATCCCTTCAAGTATCTCGTCTTCGGTCAGCAGCACTACATCATTGATGGTGTCCTTGAGAATGATATACGGAAGATGGAATACACTTCTTGCGGCAAGGCCATCTGCAACAGTATGGGCATCATCGAGAATTACAATTTCTCCCTTTTTCCAGGAATTATAGAAGGATGGAGCGTTCTGGGCCTCTACGCCAATTATCTCGATATCGGGCTTGAATGCACGTGCGGTTTTTACAAGCGATGCGCAGCCTGCACCGCCGCCGATAGGACAAATGATTGTATCTACTTGGGGCAGGTCCTCAAGGATCTCCAGTCCCATGGTTGCCAGGCCGTTCAGGATTTCAGGTTCGTTGCCCTGCTGAACATAGTAATAACCTGCGCTGTCCACAAGCTCTTCGCAGTATGATTGTGCGTCATAGAAGTCTTCACCGTGGACAATAAGTTCCGCACCGTAGCTTTCTATTGTCCTGTTGATTTCAGGATTGTTGCCCTCCGGTACGACAACCGTGCAGGGCACATGGAACAATTGTCCCGCCCAGGCCATAGCAAGACCGTGGTTGCCTCTGGTTGCGACTAGGATGCCGCTTTCCAGCTCTTCCTTGGACATGTGATGAACGAAATTAAGTGCCCCTCTTATCTTGAATGATCCAGTCGGATTGTGATTTTCATGCTTGATGAATGCCTCGCAGCCGATGAGTCTGGAAAGTTCTGAATAGCAGATCAGGTTTGTCCTATTCAGATACCTGTAAATAACTGATCTTGCCATTAAAGTCCTTGTCAGGTTGACCTGCTCGCTTGCCGCCTCGTATTTTTTCAGCATAAAAATCCTCCTTGCCGTTTCGATATCTCTTATAGAGGTAGGGACTGCTCCCCCCGGCATGCGCCGGGCAGGCTGAGCAGTCCGAAGTTTAAAGAATTATTTTGGACCTTCTTCTCCGTCTTTTACCTTTTTTCCTGGAAACAATCAGGGTAATGCTCAAAATTATTCCACAGAAAATAAATCCAATAAAGACCAGGGCTAAAATAGTGGGCAGAGCCGGGCGGGAGAGAATCTGCACAGGGCTCCAACTTGGCTTTGCAACAATGCGTCCGAGCGTGCCTTTGTATTTTTCCGGCAGATGAGCCACACCGCCACCATGCGTCTCCTTAAATGATTGGACGTAATCAATCACACCCTGCCATTCTTTAAGTTCCTGTATGCCGGGCATGGATTTATCGGCGTCAACTCTGAGAGAGCTCAGCTTTTTTACGGGATGGCCTTTTTTGTCTTTTGGAAAAATATCCAGCAGATGATAAGTATAACTCCCGACTACTTTCAGGAAAGTAGCATTATAGATATTGGCGGCAACCCGATAGAGCTGACGATTTGAGCTGCTGTAGTTCAGCGGTTTGTATCCTTCCTCCTCAGAGCCTATTTCGATATTGGTCACGCGATCGAAAATCACGCGGTGCGGATTGTAAGTGAAGCGCAACCCGGAGATTTGCAGAAAGTAGTGTTCTCCTTTAAGCGGCTCTACGCTGGTTAAGATTTCGAGAGCTCTTTTTAATTCATAGCCGTAGAGATAGAAAGTAATCAGGGGGTAGCCCAGTGTATCATCGCTGCCAATGCCCAGGGGTATGGTGCGAAATAAATCACCCACAGTAATTCTGCCGGTTTTACCTGCAAGTAAACTATCACGGATAACGCCATTGGATTCTACAGCAACGGCAACGCGGCTTGATGGATCATTTTTGTTGGAGTCATATTTATTTATATACCAGCGGATGGAGTCGGCAATCATGTTACCCAAGGGAGATTCCTCGGCTTCAATTATTAAGTCCCGGTTTGTTTGGGCGACAGTCTGGTCATATTTTAATCCGTAGCCAGCGAGAAATTGTTTATTGATGTTTTGTTTAAACCCATCGATCGTCTGTTGAATTGCCGCGTCTCCCTTAATGGCACTGTTTATGGGTACGGTTTTATAGCTCTTCAGGGTTACCTTCCGGCCGTCGCAGGATATGTCCAGAACGCCCACATGTTTTCCATAAACCCAGGCATGGACAATTATGGTGCTCCCTGTTTGGATCGGAGTTTTATGTAAAGCATGGGTGTGACCGCTGATGATTATATCGATTCCTTTGACTTTGCGGGCCAGTATTTCGTCTTCAGATTTTGCAGGGTTGGCAGAAAGGCCGCTGTGGGAAAGGCAAATGACAACATCAACTTTTTCCTTTTCCCGCAGGATGCTGACCATTTCGCGGGAAATTTCAATCGGGTCGCGAAAGGTTACCGGAGCGGCAAAAGGGGAGACGGCGGCGGCATCTTTGCCCATAATGCCGAAAATACCGATTTTAATGCCGCCACGGACAAGGACGGTGTAATTTTTTACATCGACTTCGCGAAACGCTTCCACCAGAGAATCATCGGCGGGATTTTTTTTATCGAAAACGGCACTGGCAAAAACGATTTGCGGCATTCCTCCTTTGGTTTTAGCTGCCATTAGCATCCTGGCCAGACCAGCTGGTTTCAAGTCAAATTCGTGGTTGCCCAGAGTAACGGCATCATAACCCATCATTTTCAGCAAGCGCAATTCAAAAGCTTCCTCGCGCGCCAGCATATGAAAAAGCGAGCCCATCGAAAAATCGCCCGAATCCAGAGTAAGTACAGGATTTTTTCTTTCTTTTTTTGTGTTTTTAATTACCGTGGCAATGCGTGACCAGCCGCCGACGGTGTTGTCGGCATTGACCATATTAGGATTATAGTCTATTTCCGGAGAAAAGCCCTGCAAGTGGGAATGTAAATCGTTCGTATGTACAATGGTGAGAAGCTTTTCCGCAGCCAATAAGTTTGTTGAAATAAATACAGTGGCAAAAATTATAACTATGCGCAGCAGTTTCATTTTCCCTCCGGTTTTGTCCCATGTCCCCCGCTGGCGGAGGATACGCATAACCAATTAAAATTAACCTATCATATTTCCAATGTTATTGACTTTAAAAAGTATAACTTTTAAGTGGTCCCCCTTTGTCTTAAGCCCTCTCGTCACCTTTAGGTGATTAGGGTATTAGGTGGTTAGGGTATTTCCCAAACATGCCGTGTTTCGGATCAAATGTTTTTGTAGGGCGCGCCCTACCTCAATCAATTTCTTCATTATTAGCATAAAACTCCGGTACTGGAAAGTTTTTGCTGGGCAGTAAAGATTCTATCTTTTCTAATAGCGCAAAAAGAGTCGTTTTGTCCAGAGCGCAAAGAGCAATGGCATCGAAGCGCTCACCAAGTATTTTTAACAAATCTTTATCGGGGAAACGGTCAGCCTTGTTAAAAACCCTGATTGCCGGCTTGTTATTTACTTCGAGCTCTTCCAATATATTTTCCACGGCGGCTATCTGGTCTTCAAATTGATTATTGCTGATATCAATTACATGCAAAAGTATATCCGCCTCTTTTAGCTCATCGAGTGTCGCGCGGAAAGCGCTGAACAATTCTTCAGGCAGGTTACGGATAAAGCCGACCGTATCGGTGATGATTACTTCCGTATCTCTCGGAAATCGCAGGCGCGCGCTTTTTGTGTCCAGTGTGGCAAAGAGTTTGTCCTCCACTAAAACGGCGCTTTTGGTGAGCGTATTGATCAGCGTGGATTTCCCGGCATTGGTGTAACCGACTATGGAAATAACCGGCAGGCCTGTTTTCTGTCTTTTACCGCGACGCTGCCGCCGCGATTTAGTAATCGACTTGAGATCTTTTTCCAGGCGGAAAATACGCTCACGAATACGGCGACGGTCAATTTCCAGTTTTGTTTCACCGGGTCCGACACCGCCGATACCTCCGGCCAGTCGGGACAGCGAAGTGTCCCGATGCGAAAGCCGCGGCAGCAAATATTTTAATTGCGCCAGTTCCACTTGAATTTTCCCTTCGCGGGTGTGGGCGCGTCTGGCAAAAATATCCAAAATAATTTGAGTGCGGTCGAGAATTTTTAATCCGGTAAAGTCGCTAATCGAACGCATTTGTGACGGCGTCAGTTCATGATCAAAGATCAGCATATTCGCGCCAATTTGTGTCGCACGCAGGCTGATTGCTTCCAATTTGCCTTTGCCTGCCATGAATTTTGGGTCCGGCTTGGGCCGGTATTGGATTTTCGCGTCGAATACTTCCACGCCACAGGTGCGCGCCAGTTGCGTAAGTTCGTCAAGGGAGGCTTGCGCGTCCGCCAGAGGATTTTTCTCCACGCGTAAAAGAATGGCTTTTTCCACCGCTTCGATTTTGCGTGTTTTTTGTTTTTTGGCAAATTCATCTTCCAGCGCGGCAATGAAGGAAAGAAAGTTTATTGTTAGCTGATGAGGTTGGGCGGGCTTCATGATTTGCCAGTAGTCGCCTGCCGGATTTTCCGCGACAAGATGCGCAAAGTGGAGCTTTCCCGGAGAACCATCTTCGCGAACGTCCAGCGCGCCGATAAGATCGAGCCTAAGGTGCGATAAATCGGTTAAATCTTCGTCCGATAATTCTTCATTATTCAAGTGAGTATGAATCAGCCTAAGTCCTTTGAACCGCTGTGAGGATGAACGGAATCCGTCAAGAGATGGGATTAAAACGCTTTTGTAATCGCCAATGATTACCGTGTTTATTTCGCCCCTGCGGCTGATGAGCAGACCGATTTGGCGATTTATTTCGCGGGAAAGAAAGGATAATTGCTTTGCCAGATCATTGCTGATAATATTTTCAGGCGGGATGCGTTTGTTCCCCAAGCGCTCAATTTGTTTGATTTGCGCGGCACCTAATCCTGTTGTATTTCCAAATATTTTATTGATAGTCGTTTTTCCTGTTCAATTTGCCATGGTGTATCCCCCCACTGGCGGGGATTAAGTGAAGCGTGAAGCGATGTCCCCCGTTGGCGCCTGGTCCGGCGCATGCCGGGTGACACCTCCGCCGGCGGAGGATACGCGTAACCAATTATAATTAACCTATCATATTTCCAATGTTATTGGCTTTAAAAATTTTAACTTTTAAGTGGTCCCCCTTTGTCTTATGCCCTCGCGTCACCTCTCGTGCCCTTTAGGGTATTAGGTGATTAGGTTATTCTCCAAACGTGCCGCTTCGGACTGTTCGGGGAACAGTCCCTACAATATTCCACCTCCGCCGGCGGAGGATAAAGTTCACAAGCGACGCTTCACGAATTACGCTTCACGAATTTAGGTTACATAAAAAAATCCCCGAAAGATCATCTTCCGGGGATTTTTAAAAACGTTAACTACATACTACCGCTTGGGCTGAAAGCCTTCAGCCTAATAACCTATTCTAGAAGGTCAGCGTCAGTTTGTTGATAAGCATGTAATCGTTGTTAAGCTGGTTTGCGTCACTTGCACCTTTGTAATAATCACCCACGAACCAGTAACTTGCGCCCAGCATATAGGAGAGGTTATTGGTGATTTTGTAAGTACCGGTTAAGTCAACTTCCCAGCCGTAGGCGTTGTAGAGAACACCAGCCGGTTTCTTGTCGGCGTTAGCATAAGAAACTGAAGCCATAATGTCTAAAGCGGCCACAGGTCTAACGCCAGCTTTGCCCTGGAAGAACCAGGCATTGTTCATTGCACTGGAGTTGGCAACTGCTGAAGCATAACCAGGAATTGTTCCTGCCCAGTAAGTGCGATCATTATTGAACATAATCAAGCACGGATTCCAGTCAAGGCCGCCGTTAACAAGAGGGCTGCTGCCTTCCTGTTTATCGGGAGTGCCGGGATCATCGCCGGAAATGTAGGCGAAGGTGCCGCCAACATAAAACATGTTAAAATCAGCAACAGCATCAACAAAGACACCCAGATTTGCCATCTTTACATCAGTGCCTACGGCGGATTCATATTTCTTCAAGTCGCCCCATAAGTAATACAGTTCCGTCTGAACTTTGACCGGGCCTATCTGGGCTTTGGCGTAGGGTAATAATCCGTAAAATTGCCCAAAGTAGTCATTCGCCGGTACCCCTGTATTTCTTTTGGTAGCGTCACGGTACATAGCGGCCAGCAAGCCTGCTTCTCCGGACGTCCAGGTATATTTAACGGCGGCGGCATACTTGTCGTTATCCAAATCCGCGTTTGTCGCGGTGGTGTTTATTGCCGTATAACTATTGTCGGTCGCCTTGATTACTTTTACGATAAAGTTCCACGGCCCCATTTCTTTATTCCAGGCAAGTACACCTCTGGGCAAGGCGCTGTCATTAAACGCGGTTCCCCAGACGAGGTCATCCATATACCCGACCTTGAAAGTGCCGATAGGTGAGCTATATTGAATGTAAGCATGATCGAAAGCGATGTTTTCATTTTCAAACCTGGTTTCTGCCGATTGCGAATCCGCAGCAGCAGGAGTTGCGATAGTGGCTCTGTTACCGCCCCAGATTCTTTTCATGACGTCCATGCGGGTAACCACCTTCAGTCCCGGAGAAACGACAAAATCCGTCTGGATGCGCAGTCTCTGATAGTAGAAGGCTGTGCTCGGACCATCTACTCCTGTATCTTTCAGCACAGTTGTTTTATCCAGATACATTCCTGCTACATAAAAATCGCCGCTAAACTTTACATCGACTGCGAAAGCCTGCGCGCTGAATGCCAGGACAAGACCCAGCGACAGCATTACTAACCAAAATCTCTTCATTTTTTTCCTCCTTAGGAATTAATAAGAGTTTAAAAATCCGCCTTTAAAAAACGGGCATTTTTTAAAGGCAACCCCTACGCTCACACCTGGAGCAGGTTTTACCAACTAAACTAAACCCCGATCCAAGACATAATGCCTGAGAAACTAGCATCGGCTAAAACTATTGTCAAGATTTTTCGATCGCAAATTAAGTGAATCGTGAAGCATATATTGTGAAGCGATGTCCCCCGCTGGCGCCTGGTCCGGCGAGCCTGGAGGGGTAGGGGGTGGAAATGTCAATGTGGCCATAATGTAGCTCGAAGCAGTAGGTTATTTTTCCACCTCCGTCACACGGAGTTTACGCATAACCAATTGGAATTTATCTACACATAATCCGGATTAGACAATAGGTGGTCAGGTTATTAGGGCCTTAATCCCTGCTTGCGCGGGATAGTTCGACTAACAAGTTTCAGGGCGCTTCGCTTCTGAAACTTGGGACTCACTACCACCGCTTGCGCGGGATAGTTCGACTAACGCTTTAAACTTCACTTCGCTCGTTTTCAGCGAGTCTCACTAAAAAACCCCGGGAGGTATTTCGCCCGTTCTCCCGGGGTTTTAAATTAAAAGTTTCGGACTGTTCGGGGAACAGTCCCTACAATTATGTAGGGCGCGTTTCCCCAAACGCGCCGTCCTACCTTAGAAGGTAAGAGTAAGTTTGTTGATAACCATGTAATTGTCGGTAACGTTGTTTGCGTCACTTATACCTTTGTAAAATTTACCGGTCCAGAGATAAGCACCGCCCAGCATATAGGATAGGTTATTGGTGATTTTGTAAGTAGCGGTTAAGTCAGCTTCCCATCCGAAGTCATTGTACAGCCATAATATGGGTTTCTTGTCGGCGTTAGCATAAGAAACTGAAGCCATAATATCTAAATTGGTAACAGGTCTCACACCAGCTCTGCCCTGGAAGAACCACGCACCGGGTTGACCAATACCACTATTATTACCACCCATCGGGCCGTCCTGAGTGGCAGGGATAAGGTTAGCAAGCGAGTAACCGGGCATAGCTCCTGCCCAGTAGGTGCGGTCATTATTCCACATAATCAAGCAGGGATTCCAGTCGGTACCGCCGTTAAGAAAAGCGCCTTCACTTTTGTCTGGTGTTCCGGGGTCATCACCGGAAACATAAGCAAGTGTACCGCCAACATAAAACATGTTAAAATCAGCCGTTGCATCAACAAAGGCTGCGAGAGCCTGAATATCGACGTCTTGCCCAGCAAGCTCGCCCTGTACGATCGCTCCGGCACCTTCCTTCTTGATTTTGCCATTAAGATAATTCACTTCAGCTTGAATGGCAACTGGGCCGACTTTAAACTTGGTGTAAGGTGCAAAAATCCACGCTGAGATCATGTCATTGTTATTTCTGTTTATAAGCATATAATTCGTAGCTTCAGCCGCCCGCAGGTATTTAACGAGCATGCCGACTTCACCTTGCTTGAATTTATACATTCCCGCCAATACATATTGGTCCTGGTCGAAGTCAGCGTTGCCACTACCGGCATTTATCGCTGTTCTGCTACCATCATCGCCTTTACTATACTTTGCAATCAAAACAAATTGTCCCAACGGAAGAATGTACTCAATTCCAGGGTATGCTACTGCACTGTCACCAAATACAGTTCCCCAGGCGTTATCATTTTGGTAACCGATCATGAACAGACCAATGGGAGAAACATAGTTGATGTAGGCCCAATCGAAAACGATGTTTTCAGATTCGTACGTTGATCCCGGACTGGCATAGACGGCTGATCCTGAAAGCGGTTGACCGTATGGTCCCATTTGTGAAGATCTTTGACCACCCCAGACTCTGGACATAATGTCCGCGCGGGTTACGAAACTAAGACCCGGGGAAACAACAAAGTCTGTCCGGAGTCGCAGTCTCTGATAGTAGAAAGCTGTGCTCGGACCAACCGTTTGAGTTCCTAAACCAACAATATGCGTTCCAGTAGTACTTGGTGCCACTACCAAATACGCAAATGGATCTTTGTTCAACGTGGTTTTATCCAGATACATTCCACCAATCGTAAAATCGCCGCTGAACTTTACATCGACTGCGAAAGCCGATGCGCTGAAGGCCAGGACAAGACCCAGCGACAGCATTACTAACCAAAATCTCTTCATATTTTCCTCCTTAGGAATTAATAAGAGTTTAAAAATCCGCCTTTAAAAAACGGGCATTTTTTAAAGGCAACCCCTACGCTCATACCTGCAGCCGGTAATACTGTTTAAACTAAAACCGACTCAAGATATATTGCCTGAGAAACTAGCATCGGCTAAAACTATTGTCAAGATTTTTTTACCTCTTTTTTATCCTTTAGCCATTGCCGTTGTTCATTTGTCTGAAAAGATCAGCAATGCTTATGCCACCTTAATAGAATTGGTTTATTTTTACGGAAAATAGTAGGGCGCGTTTCCCGAACGCTCCCTACGGCCTGATCGGGGATCAATTTATCGGACTGTTCGGGGAACAGTCCCTACATAATTCGGCCGGGTGTTGTTGTAATTACTTAATGTATTTATAGGGCGCATTCCCCAGAACGCGCCGCTTCGGCCTGATCGGGGATCAGGCCCTACGGAGCAGTCCCTACAATGTGTCGCAGGATTTGAGTGCTTGCCGTGCTTGCCATGACGAAATGATAAATATCTGTGAATATTTTACCACTACATCGCGTATTACGAGGAGGCAGTGTATCGATATCAACACACTAAGCGTAACTCGTGAAGCGTGAATCGTATATCGTCATTGTCCCCCGCTGGCGGGGGCAGGTGGTGGATTTTTAAATGTAGCCGTGTTGTAGATCGTACGGAGCAGTCCCTACAATGTCCACCGTTCACGCTTCACGCATCACGAGCGACGCTTCACGAATTGTCCCCAGCATTCAAAAAAAGACTATTTTGCAACCTGATGAATGCTTAATTATATAAAAATATTAAGAAGCGGGGAATTTTAAATATTTCTTGACATCAAGGTTATATTGAGGTAGGTGGAAACGCGAGTAGAGGGTGACTTTCGGTCAAATTGTGACCCTTGTTTAGAAAATCCGGATAGCCGGAAAGTGTTGATTACCAGGTAATAAAAGCGTTACTGGAACGCTTAAAATCATAAAATTTAATAAGGAGGAAGCAATAAATGGCGGATGCAAAGGTTCAATTAAAGGAAATCTATCCGGTACCGGAAAAGATTAAAAAGACAGCTTATGTAAGCGGTAGAAAAGCTTATGATGAGCTGTGGAAAAAATCAATTGAGGGTTCAGATGCTTTCTGGGCGGATGTGGCCGAAAAGCAGGTCGAATGGTTCAAAAAATGGGATAAAGTTCAAGATTATAACTTCAACATTAAAAAAGGTCCCATCTTTGTAAAGTTTTTTGAAGGCGGCAAGCTTAATGTTTCTTACAACTGCCTCGATAAACACCTGAAAACTCGTGGCAACAAAATTGCAATTCAATGGGAAGGTAATGAGCCTGGCGAAGAAAAGGCATATACCTATAAGATGCTGCACGAAGAAGTTTGCAAGTTCGCCAACGTCCTCAAAGCAAACGGCATCAAGAAGGGCGACCGTGTAGTTCTTTACATGCCGATGGTTCCGGAACTGGCAATAGCGATGCTGGCCTGTTCACGCATTGGCGCCATTCATGGTATCGTTTTCGGCGGTTTCAGTGCCGACGCTCTGCGAGACAGAATTATCAATTCCGGAGCGAAATTACTGGTTGTCTGCGATGGAACTTTCCGTGGTGCCAAAGCAGTTCCCCAAAAAACGAGCGCTGATGACGCATTAAAATCATGCCCATCTGTCAAGACAGTAATTGTTGTCAAAAGAGTCGGCGACAAAATCAAGTGCGACTGGAACGCGGGTCGCGATAAATGGTGGCATGAAGAAATGAAGAAAGTTGACGCCAAGTGCGAACCCGAATGGATGGATGCCGAAGATCCTCTCTTCATCCTCTATACATCAGGCTCCACCGGGCAACCCAAGGGTGTTATGCACACCACCGGCGGTTATTTAGTCTTTGCGTCTTACACTCACAAAATAGTTTTTGATTATCATGAAGAAGACGTTTTCTGGTGCACCGCCGACATCGGCTGGGTCACCGGTCACAGCTACATTGTTTACGGACCTCTCTGCAACGGCGCGACATCCGTTATGTTTGAAGGCGTTCCCAATTATCCGACTTACAGCCGTTTCTGGCAGGTTGTGGAAAAATACAAAGTTACCATTTTCTACACCGCTCCGACCGCCATCCGCGCCATCGCTAAAGAAGGTGACGATTATGTGAAGAAAGCCAATATCTCCAGCCTGCGCATTCTGGGAACAGTCGGCGAGCCGATCAACCCCGAAGCCTGGAACTGGTACTATAATGTTATCGGCCGCGGCGAATGTCCCATCGTGGATACCTGGTGGCAGACTGAAACCGGCGGAATTTTAATTACCCCGCTGCCCGGCGCGGTTGACATCAAACCCGGTATGGCCACCCTGCCTTTCTTTGGTGTGCAGCCCGTACTGGTGGACGATGAAGGAAAAGAATTTACTGAAACAGTGGCGAGCGGCGCTCTGTGCATCAAGAGACCGTGGCCCGGAATCATGAGAGGAGTCTATGGCGATCCCAAAAGATTCCAGGAAACCTACTTTGAACAGTTCCCCGGCTACTATGTAACCGGCGACGGTTGCCGCCGCGATAAAGACGGCTACTATCAGATCACCGGCCGTATTGATGACGTTATCAATGTTTCCGGTCACCGCATGGGAACAGCAGAAGTGGAAAGCGCGCTTGTCGCCCATAAGTCGGTTGCCGAAGCAGCAGTTGTCGGTTTCCCGCATGAGATTAAGGGACAGGGAATTTACGCTTATGTTACCCTGAAAACCGGTATTGCGAAATCTGACGAATTGAAGAAAGAACTTATCGCTCATGTCCGCACGCTGATCGGACCGATTGCTACCCCTGATAAGATTCAGTGGTCAGATGCTCTTCCCAAGACACGCAGCGGTAAGATCATGAGAAGAATTCTGAAAAAGGTTGCCGCCAATCTGCTGGGTGAGTTGGGTGACACAAGCACCCTGGCCGATCCTTCGGTCGTTGATGAAATCGTCAAAAACAGACTGTAATTATTTAAACCCGATTCTCCGCAGACAAAAGGAGAATCGGGTTTTTTAAAAGATTAAATATCAGAAAAAAATAAGAATGCGCGTTTTACTTAAACTATGAAGAACGTGCAGGAGAAGGAGGTTTCAGACAGTGAATATTATTGCATGCGTGAAACAAGTGCCGGATACAGAAGCACAGATCAAGGTGAAAGCCGATGGGTCGGGCATCGAAGAAGGCCAAATCAAATGGGTTATGAATCCTTATGATGAGTATGGCGTGGAAGAAGCACTGCGGCTGAAAGAAAAAAATGGCGGCGAAGTGACGGTTGTTTCCCTGGGTCCGGCACGGGCAATGGAAACCATCAGAACAGCTCTGGCCATGGGCGCGGATAAAGGTGTCCATATCTGCGATCCCGCTTTTGATAATGCCGATGCTTTTGTTGTGGGTAATGCTCTGGCAGCGGTGATCAAGACCTTGCCGCACGATATCATTTTCTGCGGACAACGCGCCATTGATGATGATGCCGGTCAGGTTGGAGCAATGCTCGCTGAAGCGCTGAATTTGCCTCAGTTGACCCTGGTTACCAAAGTGGATTATGCCGGCACCTCAGTCAAAGTTATTCGGCCGATTGAAGGCGCCCAACTTTTAATTGAGACAAGTTTGCCCTGTGTGGTTACAGCTCAAAAAGGGCTCAATGAACCCCGTTATGCGTCGCTTCCCGGTATTATGAAAGCAAAGAAAAAACCGGTTGATGTGAAAAACGCGGCGGCTCTTGGAATTGCCACAGAAGCAAAAGCTAAAGTAGCCAAAACTATTCCGCCTCCGGCCAGACCTCCCGGAAAAATTATCTGTGGAGATGATCCGGCGCAAAAAGCGGTGGAAGTGGCCCGGTTACTCAGGGAAGAAGCAAAGGCTATTTAATTAATAAGCGGAGGATTTGAAAATGGCAAAAGGAGTAATGATAGTTGCAGAACAGCGGGACGGCGCACTGCGAAAAATCAGTCTGGAACTGGCAGCCACAGCACGCAAGCTTGCTGACCAGACGGGTAGTGAAGTAAGCGCTATCCTGCTTGGTTCAGGTATAGAAGGTTTGGCTGCACAGTTGGGTAAATACGGTGTAGATAAGGTTTTTGTCGGTGACAGCCCGGCTATGGAACCATATATAACGGAGGCTCACGCCGCTGTTGTGGCCAAAGTTGTTAAAGATAACGATCCGGCGATTCTGCTTTTGGGAGCATCGGTTCAGGGGAAAGACTTGTCGTCCCGCGTTGCCGCGAAATTGGCCACAGGTTTGGCAACAGATTGTACGGATGTTAAAATTGCCGATGGCAAGCTTTTAGCGATCAGACCCATGTATGCCGGTAAATGTTTCGGCGAAATAGTAACAAACAGTAATCCGGCGATGGCTTCTTTGCGTCCCAATGTTTTTCCCGCAGTCGAAAACGCGAAAGCCGGAACTGTTGTTAAAGTTGACGCAACGGTTGACGCCGCTTCAATCAAGAGCAAGATTCTGGAAGTTCAGAAAGATACCAGTGGCAAAGTGGACTTGACTGAGGCCAATTGTATTGTTTCCGGCGGCCGCGGTATGAAGGGTCCCGAAGGCTTCCAGATTCTGGAAGAACTGGCTGATGTATTAAAAGGTACTGTCGGCGCTTCCCGTGCTGCGGTTGATGCCGGCTGGAAACTGCAGAAAGACCAGGTTGGACAGACCGGAAAGGTTGTTTCTCCGAACCTGTACATTGCTTGCGGTATTTCCGGCGCGATTCAACATCTGGCCGGTATGAGTTCATCCAAGTGCATTGTGGCCATAAATAAAGACGCGGAAGCCCCCATCTTTACCAAGGCTGATTACGGTGTTGTGGATGACCTTTTTAAGGTTGTTCCCGAATTAACTGCCGTCTGCAAAAAGATGCTGGCGTAACAAAAGCAGGCTGAAGGTTTTTAGGCTGAAGGTTGTTAGACTGAAGACCGAATGGTATTTTAATTTTACCTTCGGCCTTCAGCCTTCAGTCTTCAGCCTTCGTTTAAATATCAATTTTCGGAGGATTCATGGAAAATATAAACCTAATAGGAATAGGCAACGAAGGTCGCGAAGTTTTTTGGAATGCCCAGCACTTTGAGCCGATACTATTTTTGCTGACTGCCATCGCGATGGCCATATTTGCTTACGGAGTCTATAAGCGCTGGCAAATGTGGAAGGCTATGGGCAAATCAGAAACCCGCTGGGATAAAATCGGCCAGAGGATATGGCTGCTTATCAAAGACGGATTATTACAGGTCAAAACATGGAGAGATCCCTATCCCGGGATTATGCATGGCTTAATCTTTTTTGGCTTTTTTGTTTTACTATTTGGCGCCATTTTTGATGCCGGCGAATTCCACATAACCGAACCTTTGTTTAGCTGGTCTTTTTTACGCGGTAACTTTTATCTCGGTTTTGCCTTCCTAATGCAAGCTTTCGGTCTTTGCGTGCTAATCGGCGTACTTTTGGCTCTTTTCCGCCGCTATGTGCTCAAACCGGAACGCCTCGGATATAAAGGTAAGCCGGATAATACTGCCGATGACGCGATTGCACTGCTCTTCATCCTGGGCATCGTTGTGACAGGGTTCCTCATCAGCGCCTTAAGAATCCATGTAACTTATCAGCAGACTCCCTGGGAATGGGTCCGGTTTGTAAGCTGGGGCATCGCCGCCTACGCACTTGCCAGCGTCGAAACATCCACAGCTTTGGCTCTTCACAAGGTTATGTGGTGGACGCATACATTTATAGCCCTGGGTTTTATAGCATACATTCCCTATTCGCGGCTTTTGCATATAATTACTACGCCCGTAAATCACTTCCTTTCTAATCTCCAGCCGGTCGGATCATTAGAGCCGATTCGTGATTTTGAAACGGCAGAATCATTTGGTGTGGGAAAACTGGAGGACTTTACCTGGAAACAAATCTTTGATGCGGAGGCCTGCACGCGTTGCGGCCGCTGTCAGGATGGTTGTCCGGCGTATCTTTCCGGCAAACCCCTTTCACCCAAGAAGATGGTTCAGGATATTAAAACATTCTGGCTGGAAAAAGCTCCCGCCGCGATTAAAGCCAAAGTAGCCGCCACTGCCGCCGCAGGTGATGCCCCAGCAGCTCCTGAAAAGGCCCTTGTCGGCGAAGTTATCGATCTGCATGAATTATGGGCTTGCACCAACTGTCTGTATTGCATGGAACACTGCTCGGCATCAATTGAGCATGTGCCCAAGATTGTCAATATGCGGCAGTATAAAGTGCTGACGGATGCTGATTTTGCGCCCGAATTGCAATTGACCTGCCGCAATATGGAAAACAACTCCAACCCCTGGGGTATCGGCGCTCATTTACGCGGCGATTGGGCCAAGGAGCTGGGTATAAAAACTCTGGCCGAAGATCCCAATGTGGAATATCTTTTCTATGTTGGTTGCTCCGGCTCATTTGATGATCGCGGCAAGAAAATTTCCATCGCCTTTGCCAGGATTTTACAGGCAGCCGGTGTAAGTTTTGGAATACTTGGTAATGAGGAAGGCTGTTGCGGTGATTCAGCAATGCGCGCCGGCAATGAATACCTTTCCCAGTCTTTAGTTCAGACTAACATCGCGTTAATGAATGGTTACGGGGTCAAAAAGATTATTACAGCCTGTCCGCACGGCTATAATACCTTGAAAAAAGATTACCCCAACTTTGATGGAAAGTATGAGGTTTTTCATCATACGGAAATCATCGCTAATTTGCTTGCCCAGGGAAAGATAACACTGAAGAATCCCGTCAGTGGAGTGTTTACTTATCATGATTCCTGTTTTTTGGGACGGTACAATGAAATTTACAAGCAACCACGTCAAATATTAAAAGCTATTCCCGGCATGAAACTTGTCGAAATGGATCGCCATCTGAATAAAAGTTTCTGCTGCGGCGCCGGTGGAGCAAGGATGTGGATGGAAGAAGATATCGGAGACAGAATTAATAACATGCGAACAGATCAAGCCATTGCTGTAAATGCTGACACAGTCGCCGTGGCCTGTCCTTTCTGCCTCACGATGCTTTCCGACGGTATTAAGGATAAGCAAATGTCGGAGAAAATGGTCTCTCTGGATATCGCGGAAATTGTCCTTAAATCGATGGGAATGGAAGAAGTTAAGGCTCCCGTGGATGTTTGCGCGACGTAAAATAACAATATGAGAATTGATTAACCACGGGTATAATACCCCAAAGCAAGCTGTGTGAAGTATTATACCCTCACGCTTCGCGGGATTGTTCAACTTACCAATTCCGTTGCGCTTCGCTTTCGGAATTGGAGTTTCACAAATAAAAAAGCCCGCTCTGGAAAAGAGTGGGCTTTTTTTATGGCAATTTTTTTAAATTTGTTTTAGTTTCCTATCTGTCTTTTATAAATAAGGAGGTTATAAATGGAATACAAAAACATTCTTTTTAATGTTGCAGAAGGGGTTGCGCTGATAACATTCAATCGGCCGAAAGTTCTTAATGCCATGAATCTTGAGGTTATGACTGAGCTTGGCAATGCTGTAAAAATATGTGCGCTGGATGACAACATCAGAGCTGTCATTTTAACCGGCGCGGGAGAAAAGGCTTTTGTGGCTGGCGCCGATATTTCTCAAATGCAAAACTCATCTCCATTGGAAATTCTCAAATTGATGGAATCAGGTCAGGATACTTTACGCATGCTTGAAACTATGGCCAAGCCTTCCATCGCCGCCGTGAACGGTTTTGCTTTGGGTGGCGGTACGGAAATAGCACTGGCCTGTGATATCCGCATTGCCGCGGAAACTGCAATGTTCGGTCAACCGGAAATTTTAATCGGCATTATTCCCGGTTGGGGAGGTACACAAAGGTTGCCCAGGATCGTTGGCATGGGAATAGCCAAGGAACTTATTTTAAGCGGCAATCAAATTAATGCTAAGAGGGCTTACGAAATCGGTTTAGTCAACAAAGTTGTGCCGTCTGCTTTGTTGATGGAAGAGACCATGAAATTTGCTAAAAAATTGACCAAACTTCCGGCTTTTGCCTTAAAGATGGCTAAAAATAGTATCAATTATGGATTTGATATGCCGTTGGACAATGCCATCAAAGTGGAATTAGGGAGCATCGCGCAGTGCTTCAGTACCCAGGATCAGAAAGAAGGCATGAAGGCGTTTCTTGAAAAAAGAAAACCAAATTTCATCGGGCGCTGAAAATTTGATGAACATATAAATTTGTGCCAATACCGTCACACGGGACGCAGATGACCTTTAGGTTACGGAGGCCGGTGTCCAGACGTCGTCCCGGCGAAGGCCGGGAACCAGAACACTGAATAAATAACTGGATTCCAGTTTTCATAACCTGATAACCTAAAGGTCACGCGAGGTCATCTACGACCGGAATGACAATGCAATTTAAATTAGCGCTAATGAGCGCAAGGGGTGGTTAGGCTAAAGGAGTTATTATGGACACGGAATTGATCGATCAATTAGTAGTTAAAAACGAAAAGAAAATAATTTTTCTAATAATGGATGGTTTGGGTGGTTTGCCGCAGGCAGGCGGCACCAAGACAGAGTTGGAGACTGCAGCCACGCCAAATTTGGATCGCCTGGCTGTTTCGGGGACTTGCGGACTTCTTGATCCGGTAGGTTACGGTATAACACCGGGCAGCGGTCCTGCTCATTTTGCCCTTTTCGGTTATGATCCGGTAAAATTAAATGTCGGTCGCGGTTTGCTATCCGCCGCCGGGTTAGGATTTCCTATGGCCGCAGGCGATCTTTATATGCGGGCTAATTTTGCGACTATCGATAAAAAAGGCCTGATCACCGATAGACGTGCCGGGCGTTTGGCTACAGAAAAAAATGAACTGCTCTGTAAAAAGCTGCAGAACGATATCCACCTGAGCTCAGCCAGGGAAGTTTTTTTTCTTACGGAGAAGGAACACCGGGCTCTTGTTGTTTTAAGAGGGGGAAGTTGGTCGGAGCAGATTACCGAAACCGACCCGCAGAAAACGGGTCTGCCGCCCACGGAGGCGCAGGCGTTAGTTCCTGAAGCAGCCAATACAGCGGCAGCAGTCAACGAATTATCCGGTAAAATTATCAAAACTCTGTCCGGTGAAGATAAGGCTAATTCCATGCTGCTTCGTGGTTATGCTAAGTACCAGCTTTTCCCGAGCATGGTTGATCGTTTTAGGCTTAATCCTCTGGCTGTGGCCGGCTACCCGATGTACAAAGGCATTGCGCGGCTTTTGGGAATGACCATCGCCCCCGACACAGAAACGATTGAAGACGAAATTAAGATGCTTTGCGTAAAGTACAAAGATTATGATTATTTCTTCGTGCACATCAAGGCCACAGACTCCCGCGGTGAAGATGGTAAATTTGATGATAAAGTAAAAGTGATTGAAAAAGTTGACTCTCTGCTGCCTCAGATTTGCGCTCTGAACCCGGATGTTCTGGTGATAACCGGAGATCATTCCACGCCTGCCGCGATGGCCGGGCACAGCTGGCATCCTGTCCCTGTTTTGCTTTCCGCAAAAACCTGTCGGCCTGACGGAGCCACAAGCTTTGGCGAACGCGCCTGCCTTAGCGGGGGTTTAGGCCGAATGCCCATGAAATACCTGATGGGCGTCGCTCTGGCCCATGCGGGGAAGTTGCAGAAATTCGGCGCGTAACTATTAACATGGTCATTCCGTGCTTGACACGGAATCCAGGATTTATTAATGTTTCCCCGCTGGAGTTTACCCGGCGAATGCTCGGGCGGGGATAACCTCTGGACACCGGAGTCTGCCTCGTACTTGATACGGGGTTCACCAGACAACTTTATTACAATTTAATCAAACATGGCAAAAATCTAATCAGCAGGAGAGAAAAAAACAATGATGATTCATGGACGGGAATTTCAGATAGCTTCTCTTAATGAAATTCATTTTAAGATTGAGGAAATGATGAAAAATAAGCCCAAAGGAAAAGTTTTGGATTTCCCCGCCGGCACGGGCAGATTGTCGTGGATGCTGCACAACGATGGGTTTGACGTGACCGCGGCTGATATAGGCATTGATAATTTCTGTAACCCTGAAATTCCCATTTTCAATGCTGATCTGGATGGCAGGTTTCCCTTTGACGATGGTTCTTTTGATTACGCGTTTTGTATCGATGGTCCGGAACACACGGAAAATATGTATCACACATTTCGTGAATTCAGCCGTGTGCTGAAAAAAGGCGGCTCATTCACCGCGAGTTACCCTAATTATTCCAATATTGAATCCAGATTGCGCAATATTTTTTATGGCGTGTTGGAGCCGGTGGAACCTTATGTGGAAAAAGGGGGAAAGAATAACGGCCATATTAACAGACCTGTCTATGCGCTTTTAAAAATGGCTCTGGAATATGCAGGCTTGGAAATAGAAACTATTAACAGTGAAAAAATAAAGTATAATCAACTTTTTCTTGCACCGGTTGCCCTCATTATAAGTATTTTTACTTTGATCAAAGGAAAAAGGGGGAGAAAGAAGTACTGGCTCAACGAGTCCAATTCATGGAAAGTGCTCATGGGCGGCAACGGACTGATTATTACAGCAAGAAAAGTTAGATAAATTTAATTTAATTAGCCTATCCCTGGGATAATTGATCGATATTATATAAAATAGTCAGGTTCAGGAAACATAAATTCGCCATTTCGTCTTTCCCAATAAATATGCGGCAATGCAGGTTAAGGTAATAGTAACTATAAATTGCAGCATACTTTCTGCCGAGGGGCCGATGGATATTATTCCCCCCTGGTGTTTAAGAGCCTCATACAAGCTATGAGATAAGTACTGAAAATACTTATGTAAGGCAAAAATTCCCAGGGAGTATTTGGCCAAGAATTCTACCGGGCGATTTACGGCAAATCGGCCGGAAATAAATAGCGAAACAAGAGATAATACTCCAAAAAAGATGGACAATCTTCCATAAGCCGATGTAGCGCTAAAAGTAAATTCAGCAAAAACGCTCAGAAAAAATCCGATGAAAAAGCATATACGGTATTGAACAAATTTATTTTTGTAATTCTGCAGATAATATGCAACGGGTATATAAATGTAATAATTCTCCATCGCCATAGTATCAATGCCGATTCCGTATAATGGCGAGAGGGCAAAATGCAGACAAGATAAGGTGACTATGACAACGGACAGGACCAATTTAAATTTATTTGGAAGTTTGAGGAATAGAAAAGTCCATACTGTGCATAAAATTAATGTGAAAAGAAAATAGAAAACGGAACCACCGACATAGGGAAGCTCCGGTCCTCCTCCGGGGATAATGGTCTTTAAAGGAAGAGGAAGTTTGCCCCCCAAAAGTAAATAAACAATGAATTGGATGCAAACCCAAAACAAAAAAATCTGGATCAATCTTATTGACCGCGTTTTCCAATAATTTTCAATATGGGATGCCTTATTAATAAAGAGATAAAGAGAAACAAGTATAAATGTAGGTACTGCCAAGAGAGTTATATTATAATAAAAAAGCCTGATGGCTTCTTTGCCTAAAAAAGAGGCATAGTTGTTATACTGCAACATTCCTCCAGATATAGGCTGGAGATGCCAAATTAAAACCAGAACAATGCAGATGGCTTTGATAATATCGATTCCGGCATCTCTTGATTGATCAACCATAAGTACTTCTCCAGATTAGAAATTTAAATTTACCGGTGAATGTAATAGCACTTTACGTTAAATAACTTTGCTTATGTGCTATTTTTTATTTGTTTGACCATCAGCAAATTTATGTCTAAGCTTTTTCCAGAAAGATGGACATTCCCTGATAGCCGCCGCGTTCTTCTTTAATCATCTACAACTTAGTTAATTCAAAAATGCCGCATCCATAATGGCAATAAAAATTATTACTAATTGAATCTTTATTGATAATTGCATCTTTTACAAGATCTCCTGCGTCATTAACATAGGAAAAAGAATCAATTTGGTAGCGTCCTTTGATCATAGTCAAGAGGTATTCAATTGAAAATACACGATGCGCGTTGAATTCAATCCGCTGGTTTCCTATAGGGACTGAGAAATATAATTTTCCACCTTTTTTTAAAATCTTGTAAAGATTCTCCCATCCCAGGATATGTCCTTGATAATCGATTCTGTCACCATAACGGCCGAGGCCAAAATGCTCTAAGGCATGTAAGCAGGAGATAGAATCACAATAATCTATTATTTTGAAATTATCATCCATGAGATCAGCCTGGACAAATTTGATGTTATCTATGGGTTTGGTAAGTTTTCTGATATCAAAAAATTCAATTTCCCGAAACGATGCTACGTGAGAAATAAACCCATCCATTCGGGAGCCGATATCGACGTGTTTGATGGGGTTATTTTTAAATATTTTACCGGCAACAAGTAAATCTTGATGAAAATAATGCCCGGACGCTGTTCCGCTTTCTTGCGAGCGATCTTCAAAACAAGGATGAAAATTGCCGAAAGGGAAATCAGGAGAAAGCAGCTTGGCCTGTCTTTTAAGCTCTTTATATTCTTTTAAGAAGACAGGCATCAACTTTAAATATCGGGAGAGTCGAGTTCCTTTTATCGTAATTCTGAATTGCATAAATAATCCTTCATTTTTAATGTTATGTATGATGCTTTCATCAAAAGTCCAATAATCGGCATACCGGAAGCCAGATGACCTTTAGGTTACAAAGGCCGGTATCCAGACGTCGTCCCGGCGAAGGCCGGGAACCAGAACACTGAATAAATGACCGGCTTCCGGATCAAGTCCGGAATGACAAAACTAGGGGTATTTCCGACTTTTTACGAATTCATCATGTTTAATCTATAGCATATTTTTTATTAAAGTTCCGGTTATAATTTACTTGCCAAAGGGAAGATTCCCGGCAATGTGGCGCGGGATGACTCATTACAAAAACACTAAATAACATTGACATATCACGGTTTTTTATATAATGATTTAGAGCTACATGAAACAAATTAAAATAGGTTTGTGGTAATTGAGCTCCTTATAACAGGCAACGGCGGCAATTTAGCTAAAGTAATTAATAGAGAGATTTATTATGACCAAAAAAGCCTTAATTACCGGTGTTACAGGGATGGTTGGCTCTCATCTGGCTGATTATCTTTTAGCCAACACCGATTGGGACATTTACGGGATGTGCCGCTGGCGCAGCCCTCTGGATAATGTGGAACATCTTTTAGACAGAGCGAACCGCAAGGATAGGGTGTATTTCATTGATGGAGATTTGTGCGACTATATTTCACTGCAAAATGCAGTAGGCGAATCGAAACCTGATTATGTGTTTCATCTGGCAGCGCAGAGCTATCCCAAAACAAGTTTTACTTCGCCCATTGTTACAATGGATACAAATATAATCGGAACAGAAAGGCTCTTGGAAGCATTAAGGCAATGCAAAGATATTGATCCGGTGATTCATGTCTGTTCTTCATCGGAGGTCTTCGGCAGGGTCCCGCGAGAAAAACTTCCTATCGCTGAAGAATGTTCATTTCATCCCGCATCGCCTTACGCGATATCAAAAATAGGTACTGACTGTGTCGGCCGGTATCATGCTGAAGCTTACGGGCAAAAAGTTGTCGTGACCCGTATGTTCACACATACAGGGCCGCGGCGCGGTGATGTTTTTGCCGAATCAACGTTTGCCAAACAAATTGCCATGATTGAGGAGGGGTTGATTCCACCCGTTGTTAAAACAGGAAATCTCGATTCAATGCGGACATGGTCCGATGTCCGCGATGCGGTCAGAGCATATTATTTGCTGCTTACGGTAAATCCGATCCCCGGAGAGTATTATAATATCGGCGGTTCATATTCATGTACTGTCGGTGATATGTTGAAATATCTTATTTCGATTTCCAGGGAAAAAGATATTAAGGTAGAAACCGAGGGCAGCAGGCTTCGTCCGCTGGATGCTGATCTTCAGGTTCCGGATACCTCTAAATTCAAAAAACATACCGGCTGGGAGCCGGTTATTCCTTTTGAAAAAACAATGCAGGATTTACTTGATTATTGGCGTGACCGTGTTAAATCCGGGAAAGTGTTTTTGACGCGCTAGAGATATATCCTGAGCCGGTGAAGTTATTTAATGAATAAAAATGATAAAATTTATATAGCGGGACATACCGGCCTTGTTGGCTCAGCTGTGTATCGTAAACTCTTAAGTGATGGTTACAAAAATATTATTACCAGAAACCATAATGAGCTGGATCTGACAAGACAATCCGCCGTCGAAGATTTTTTCAAGAAAGAAAGACCGGACTACACCATTCTGACGGCAGCCAAGGTTGGAGGCATTTATGCTAATAATACATTTCCTGCGCAATTTATTTTTGAGAACCTCTCTATCCAGAATAACGTAATTCATGCGGCCTATTTATCAGGCGTCAAGAAGCTTTTATTCCTCGGTAGTGCGTGCAGCTATCCTAGAGACTGCCCACAACCAATGAAAGAAGAGTATTTGCTCTCCGGTTATCTGGAGCCGACAAATGAACCGTATGCTGTAGCCAAAATCGCCGGTATCAAATTATGTCAGGCATACAACCGCCAATATGGGACGAATTTTATTTGTGCAATCCCGACAAACACTTATGGTCCGCATGACAATTTCGATACAGAAGACTCCCATGTCATTCCCGCTCTTTTGAGAAAATTTCATAATGCCCGCACACAAAAAGCTGAAGAGGTTGTTATATGGGGAACGGGAACTCCAGTGAGGGAATTTATTTACGTGGATGACTTGGCAGATGCGCTGTTGTTTCTCCTGGAAAACTACAAAGAATCCGAAATTATTAATATCGGTGCAGATAGTGAAATATCCATCAAAGAACTTACATCCATCATCAAAGAACTCGTCGGTTTCCATGGCCTTGTCCATTTTGACACTTCAAAACCAGATGGAGCGCCACGAAAAACACTTGATAAAACAAAGTTATTTGGTTTAGGCTGGCACACTAAGTTTTCCCTCACAGAGGGGCTCCAAAAAGCGTATCAATCGTTTCTAAATCATTGTCCGGATACAAAAGAAGATTAAATCATGCCAGATGAACACTTAGCAGAGAGATTTTACAGATCGATATATCGGATTCGGCGGGTGGAAGAAGAAATTGCGAGAATCTATCCAACCGATAAAATTAAAAGCCCTGTCCACCTTTCCATCGGGCAAGAGTACATATCTGTGGGGGTTTGCGAAGCTCTGAACCCGGATGACGTTGTCTTCGGCACATACCGCGGTCATGCCATGTACCTGGCCAAGGGCGGCGATCTAAGAAGTATGATTGCAGAACTCTATGGAAAGAAAACCGGCTGCACCAGGGGTAAAGGTGGTTCCATGCACCTAATCTGTAAAGAAAATGGTGTTATGGGTACATCGGCTATTGTTGGATCAACGATACCAATTTCCGTGGGATACGCTTTCGGTCAAAAATACAAAAATTCAGATGTAGTGACGGTCAGTTTTTTCGGTGACGGGGCTGTGGATGAAGGCGCATTCCATGAAAGCATGAATTTCGCTGCTTTGAAAAAGCTCCCTATTATTTTTATTTGTGAAAACAACTTTTACGCTATTCATTCCCACCACCTCACTCGGCATCATTCGGATAATATTTGCGAGCGCGTACGAAGTTACGGTATTCCGGCAGAAAGGATTGTTGAAAGCGATATCTTCTCTATATATGAATTTGCTAAATCGCACAGCGAAAATATTCGCAAAAAAGAAATTGGTCCTGTTTTTCTCGAATGCCTGACTTATCGCTGGCGGGAACATGTTGGGCCTAATGAAGACTTTGATTTGGGATATAGAAGCAGGCAGGAAGCCAATTATTGGATAGAAAATGATTCCATCAGAAAGCTAAAAGGTTTGCTGACTCAAAATGTTAGTAATTTAATTGAATTAGCGATTGAGAAAGAAATTGAAGATGCTTTCCGATTTGCCGAGGAAAGCCCCTTCCCTGATGGAAAGGAAGTTTACGAAGATCTCTTTAAGGAGTGAGATATTGTTTGTTGAGCGGATATTAACATACCCGGAAGCCATTCGTGAAGCCTTGGAACAAGAAATGGAAAGGGATAACACGGTTATTGTTTTGGGTCTCGGAGTTGATGATCCAAAAAGAATTCTGGGAACAACGATGGGGTTGCTGGAGAAGTATGGCCCTCAGCGAATATTCGATACACCCCTTGCTGAAGATGGGATGACCGGCATTGCTATTGGTGCCGCCTTGGCTGGTCTCAGACCAGTGCATATTCATATCCGTATGGACTTCCTGCTGTTGGCTATGAATCAAATCGTGAATATGGCGGCAAAAATGTGTCATATGTACGCCGGTGCATTACATGTTCCCTTAGTTATCCGTGCGATTATTGGAAAAAGTTGGGGGCAAGGCGCGCAGCATTCCCAGAGTATATATCCACTGTTCATGAATATACCGGGACTTAAGATTGTAGCACCTTCTACCCCTTATGATGCAAAGGGGTGCCTGATTGAGGGAATTCGTGACAACAATCCTGTCATTATCGTAGAACACAGGATGCTGTATTACCAAAAAGGGTATGTCCCGGAGAATCCTTACACAGTGCCCTCAGGAAAAGCACGGGTATTTTCCCAGGGGGACGATGTTACGTTGGTCGGCATTTCTCAGATGGCAATTGAGTGTTTGCGAGCTCAACAATATCTGAAGGAAGTTGGTATTAATGCCGAAGTCATTGATCCTCTTTCTCTTAGTCCATTAGACATTGAAACAATCAATGCTTCTGTAATGAAAACTGGTAATCTAATTATCGTCGATAATGCGTGGATAACCTGCGGTGCCGGAGCAGAAATTATCGCACGACTTATCGAAGGCGGAAGAAAAAATATAAACATTCAACGAATGGGCTTCGCTTCCGTACCTTGCCCGACATCTCCTCCGCTTGAAAGTGAATTTTATCCGGATGCGAGAAAAATAGCAATTACCGCGCTAAAGATGTTAAATCCAAAAAAGAAAAATTGGGAACCGAAGACAACTCTGCCGATTGAAGAAATTGAGTTTAAAGGACCTTTTTAAACATTTTAGAAAATTATTATATGCATTAGCATTAATAAACTACAAAGAGATGTGATAAAAAAGTAAATAATCAACATGTGATAAGCTAAATGAGGAAAATATGATTATTACCCGTACACCTTTTCGAATTTCGTTTTTTGGCGGAGGCACGGACTTGCCCGCGTGGTATTATCATAATGGTGGGACTGTACTTTCAACGACAATTGATAAATATTGTTATATAAACTGCCGGCACCTTCCACCATTTTTCCCCTATAAGCATCGCATTGTTTATTCAACAATAT
>Ga0209777_10000113_pt1 | contig 133938 bp, 228 predicted proteins | sample FrelakmetHBP12HB_FD_187147 | JGI IMG/M metagenome (GOLD analysis project Ga0209777, IMG submission 187147) | Freshwater lake sediment microbial communities from the University of Notre Dame, USA, for methane emissions studies -HBP12 HB (SPAdes)... | ecosystem: Environmental > Aquatic >... | reverse complement strand
TCCTTTGCCGCCTTGGCTACCGTTGCTGATGTAGTGTCTTTGTAAGACTTAATTATGCTGATATTTTGGGCTTTGTAGGTATCACCTTTCTCATTCTTTCTCGGTTTAGTAACTAAAAGCACTTTGCAATACTTGCCTTTCAATTCATCTAGGTCTAATTCTTCGCCTTCTTTCAGTTCTTTATTCAATATTTCACAAGAGTACTTATACAACGTACTCTTGGGATGTAGCGATTTTCGAACATTTGCCCAAACTTTGCAAATGTCGCCACGATCCGGCCCTGGATCAATAGGATTATCGGCTTGATCGGTAAATTTAACTTCTGCATCAATAATATCAAACGATAAAATAATATGATCTTCCATCTCTTCAGACTGATACGCCTTTTGTTTCTTTTCCTTCCAGTCTGTACACTTTGCCTTTAAAAACTCATCTGTGTTCATGAGCGGACGAGTTTCCCAATCTGAACTCGAAGAACCGACTTTCATAATAACCATTTCTAAAAGTCTCCCTTAACTACGGGCACATATAGTCTAGTCTTATAGAGCCATTATTTTGTTTCTATAGGTTTTGCTGGCTTATAGCGTATTTACTAAAATTATTGTTTTAAGCAACAAAGGGATCTGTGATATCCTCCTTTCTGTAGAATCTAAAACTACTATAACATTTAAATTTAATTTCCTCTAATTTTGCTTTTTGACAAATCCTTTCACCATCTACAAGTGAATGTAAACTTATCATACCCTTGGATGTTCCTCCAATATAACAAAGTCCATATCCTGAATGATCCACTAAACTTCCTCGTTTTAATCCTAAACTTCTTGTTCCACCATAAGGTCTACGCTTTCCATTTTTAGAAAATTGTAAATAATGTAATTGTCTTCGATGAAACCTTAACGGAACAATAATTAATAAAGATTCATTATCTGGTTCTTCTTTTCCACCAACTGCACTCCATGCTAATACCCAACTATCAACATTATGGGCAGAAAACTCTTCTGTTAATTTTAAACAACTTTTTTCTAGCATAAGCTGATTTCTTAAATTACATGTTTCCCAACCTTGCATGAGTTTGACGGGAGCAATTTTCCCAAGTTCTTCATAAAACCACTTTTTACCAGTTTCTAAAGGACTAAAATTAGAATTCCATTTTTTATTTCCACTTTTCTTTTTAGCCTTAATATCTTCTATAACAAATTGGGAAATCGGAAAGATTTTAATAAGCTTATTAATAATTCTAAATTTTAACTGCCACCTAGTCTTGGTGGAGGGTGGTAAATTTCCTCTTTTTCTATTTTCTTTAGATTTTTTATATGGAGTTTTTCTATATTTACGTCTTTTACGAGCACTTCTTCGCGTTTTAATTGCATCTTTAACCCAAGTAACAGCATGTGTCAAAATATTCAAATATGTATTCTTTTTTGACTTAACCGTAAATGCCTCTCTTTTACTGCCTGGATCAATACCAACTACTATTGGTTGAATATTTCTTGCTGAAGGTTCAACATTCAATCTTACACAAAATATACCGTGTTTCCAAAATGGAGTAGCCTTTCTAGACTTAATCCATTTGGAAGCTCTCCAACAAGTAGTTGGCATAAGTGGTTTATTATTTTTGTCTACTACCGGAACCATTACTTTCTTCAATTTTGTTTCTCCAAAATTCCTTGAATTATTATAAGTAATTCAAAGAAAACTCTATCATCTATACAACCCTTCGACACTGACAGTCACAGGGAATGGAAACTAGGGTGGCATCTCCAATGTGTTTCATCCTACCACGGATTAGGCTGTTCAGTTACAAGCTGTCTAATTAACACTTACGTCAGAAAGTTGCCTATTGGCTAGGACATTCTGAACCGTTATATTTAAAGGCGGCTGTTAATTAGTTCACAAATTGATCAAAAATTTGACCTTATTTTCTTTAAAATTATTTGTAATCTAAATTTCCATTCCAATTTGCGCATTGAATTTTATAGTCACAATAATTACAAGTCCAGTCTCCTTTTTTAACCTCCCTTCTGTAAAAAATTCCATTTGAAATTGCCCTTGCGATTATAATGGCGTTATTTAACGCAAAATCAATATCTTTTTGTTCTACTTTCTTGGTTAATATCTGTGTTTTCTCTGAATTTTTGATAATAATATCTAAAACATTATATTTTGGATATCTTCCAAATTTTTTATAATAACCATGATTGTAAATAGGTAAAGCAATACTTTTATTTATTTCATCTTCTTTATAAAACTCCTTACTAGTTTTAATATCTCGAATAGACTCATCTTCATCAATGATATCTGTGTAACATGTCATCAAAATATTATTTTCTTCATAAGTAAGTTCTTGTTCAACATAAGCCGGCTCAACAAATTGAGCAATTTTGTTTCTATAACTAAATACGCAACCAATAATCATCTTTTTGACAGATTCTTCTGTAGAAGTGCTTGTTTTCAATATTTCCTCAATAGTGGCTGTTGTTTTTTCTTCACGATCCGTTTGACCTTTGTTCCAATATTCTTTAAAATTTTTCTTTAAGCTATCTAAATTCAATAATTGTTTATTTAATAGTTTGTTTTTATAATCCAGTTCAGCCATTTTATGTACCATAGAACCACTAAATAGGTTAACGTTTGGAACTATTAATAATTTTTTAATATATTTGAAGAAATATTTCATTGGACAACTAATATATAAACTAATTCTACTTGGACTTAATTTAATCGGCATTATTTCCCTCCAAATTGCCTATACAAATAAAAATCCCCCTGCATTGCTACAGGGGGATTCGAGGGGCGATAGATTACTTCTTTCCGATATTAGCCTTTCGCCAAAGACTTCTTAAGCTCTTCCAGTTTCGCCAGTCTCTCCGTAGCCTTCTTAATGCGCTCGTCAACGCGCTCCGGGGTCATCGCGGGCGGAATCGGCGGCGTCTTGCTCATAACTTCGGCATACTTCTGTGCGGTCGGAAGCCAGTAATCAATCCAGTAATTCGCCCAAGTCAACTTAGCCTTATCCGCACCGGCCTCTTTTTGCGCTTTCTTCCACTTGGCGGGCGAAAGAACTTCCATTTTCTTTCGAGTCCGCTTTACCTTCTCGCCACCGAGATTAACCTTGTCCAATTCCTTCTTGAGATCTGCCGTCTTTGTCGCCATCTTTTACTACTCCTTCCTTAATTTGGGGCTTATTTGCCCCGTCCTTCTCCGTCCACCGGAGAAATTTTTGTTTTGTTTGCTCACCAATTACACTGTCTGTAAATTCGCCGTCCCACCAAACTGTTATTTTCTTATTTTCGTCTTTTTTCCATTTATAAAGTATTCCACTTCCACCACCTTTTATTCTATGATAAAATGTTGATCTTACTCTAGCAAATGCTCTATCTTTTTCATTTATGTTGTAAAATCCTTTTTCTATAAGTTTAAATGCAATTTCCGAAAGTATCGAACCATTTTTTAATTCCGTTAAAATAATTCTTTCGGCGCTTCCGGGTCTTCCCCATATTACAGGATTGCCGTTCTTTTCTATTTCTTCTGTATTTCTTACCTTTATTTCCTCTCTTTTCTCTTGCCATGATCTTTTGGCCAGTTCTGAATCTTTAACATAAACAGGTTTGGGCGATTTTTGTGTGATTGGTTTTTCAGTTTCACCAGAACGTTTTTGCCATTCCAAATCTACTATTTTTTCGATCCTAGTTAATTCACTTCCTTCTTGAAATGGCGCAAAACTATTTTTGGCGTCATTTAATAGGCCCGATCCTATATAATCGTTTTTATTTATTACTTCTTCGACCATTAGATACATAACGATTGCTTTAATAATTTCCTGATTTGACTGCAATTCAGGTTTTCGCAAAAACTTCTTTTCAAATAGACCGAATAATCTTTCTCTATCTAATTTTGACAATTTGCCGATTAAGGCAATTAATTCTAAGTTTTGCATTGGCGCAACTCTCTTGCAGCTACTTCGATATTAGACCCGGAAAGGAACCATGCTATAAAAATGGGCCATTGATGATCTTTTACTGGTACTATTTTAATCAATTGATCGTCTTTTGATGTACACCTTGGACATACTTTAATTTCTTTATCTTCATGTTTCACAATCATCAAGACTGGCCCGTGGCATGGGACTTTGTGCAGTTGGCACTCACATTGTGCAAGGTTTTCGTCTCTGATTCGATTTTCAAGGAGCTTGGGGTCAGTCAGCAATTCCAATAGAACTATACAATCGGATTGCGAAAAGTCAAGTACTTTTTGGCTATTTTTTAACTTTTTCTTTTGTGACGCCATTTGTCAGTCCTTTCTACATGACCGTTTTCTTGTCAAATTGACAAACAAAAATGCCCTTTCCAGGGCAAATCTAGCCATAGAAAGGGCAATTTATAGCATAGGTTAGTCAATAACCGGGCGAACCTCGACCTTATGTCCTTTTTTCTCTTCTTGCCGCACGAATTCTTGGGCTTTGGCGCGGTCTTTGTGGTCAAAGCGGACAACGCTGGCGGTAAAGATTGTCACTATCCAACCTTTTCGGGATTCATACCAATCTTGGGTAAGTATCATAGTCTTTTCCTTTCCTTATCTAAGGCCCATTGGCATAGTGGGACCGGCGGGAATCGAACCCGGATTTACAGTATCGTGGCTTTCTCCCATTCTAAGGGTATATTTTGAATAATTTTCTTCAGTTATTTGTTTAAATTCTTTTACAAAATTTATCTTTGCGGCAAGTTGATCTCTTAATAAATTATATTTTCTAAGTCTAGGATAATATTCTCCTGAACAATTTCTTGAACAAAAATCTAATCCCTTTCCATATCTATATGAAGTTTTATGAATTTTTTGTCTTATACAGATTTTTAAACAATTTGGACATCTAAACATAAACATTTTTCTTCCATAATCATTTCGCAAAAATTTATGATGAATTGTATGTTTTGATTTCGATTTTAATTCTAAATTTTCTATTTCATTATTTTTTCCGTTATTATCAATATGATGAACAATTTCTCCTTCCATTAATAATCTTTTTAAATGATTTTCCATTACAATAACATGTTCTAAAACATAATCATGCTCATATTTTCTAGGATGTTCTGGTACTACTGCAAAAGTATATCTTCCTATTGATGCAGTTTTTCTAATTACCCGCGGAACCCATTCTTCATTCATTTTGTATACATCCTTTTTTGCTGGTGGGACCGGAGAGAATCGAACTCTCGACCTAGAAATTAAAAATTTCTTGCTCTAAACCAACTGAGCTACGGTCCCATAAAAATTACAAAGTCTGACATTCATTCAAAACTTCATCTTCACTAGTAATTAATCTTATCCATTCACCAGAAGTCATCTTTTCCCGGCACATATTAAATAGTTCTTGGGCCTGTGTCAAAAATTCTCGTTCGTAAACCGTATGCCATTTTGCTATGTTCTCTTTCTTAACTTTCTTTTGAACCTTGTATGTTTTCATTTTATTTTTCTCCTTAAATGGCTAGTGGGACGGGTGGGAATTGAACCCACGACCGATTGATTATGAGTCAATTGCTCTAAACCCCTGAGCTACCGTCCCGCGAAATTAAAATATCTTGCGTAATCAGCGAGAGAGGGAGAATGTGGCTCCGGGCCACACGGGAAGTCGCCAATTACGCAAGATTACGTTTGAAAATCAATCATCTTAAAAATTACAAAGCCTTGTTTTAACAATTCAACCGCCGGATTTCCAGCATAAAACCACGTCTCTGTCCATCTTCCTTCACACTTATAACCTAATATCACCATTTTTTTGTCATCCGGCGAAAAAGACTCCAACCCCGTCTCTTCAAAAACCGGCAAATTTTGCCAAATAATGTGAAAATCGCGGTCCCGCGACTCGCAAAATTTGCGGAATTCCGGCATTTTGCCCTCGGGCACAAATATTTTAAGATTTCCCTCGGGCAAACTAATCATTTTGAGCATTTTGACACGTTCTCCTGATTATAAATTATAACTCATTGAACCACTTTCGAAGAATTCCAATTCTCTGCCTTCGATTTCGTCAATTATATATTCATCTGAATTTCTAAATTCGATTGCTTTATAACCAATTGATTCTAGTTCTTTGGAAAGTTTTTGACAAAACTCAAGAAAATTATAAGTGATTATTACATAAAGGTCGTCGTTATTGCAAGCATCAATTTCCAATCTCATTGAGTTGCAATGATCGTAATGGGGGTTTTTCTTTATAATCTTAATAGAAAAATATTGATCTGTTTCTAATGCTTTTTGAAGTTTAGTGGTTATATCGAATTTGGGGTTCTTCTTAATAAATTCTGCAATATCTACCAAACCATAAAACGCCACACCGTCGCCCTGAGAATAACTTAAAGACCAATAGCAATCTAGATTTCCTAAACCGTGATCGGCCAATTTTTCTTTAAGTATTTCGGTTATTTCGTGACTATCAAAATTCTTATTGCTTTCTTCTCGATATTCATCAATTGCTTTCTTTTTTGCTGCACTATCTAATTCGTCAAACTTAAAGATTTTGATTGTTTCTTCTCGCATGGCTTTCTCCTTTTTTAGTGCCTATTATCTTTCGTAAGCCTTGTAATGCGCTTGTTTCTTACCACTAGTGACGTTATTAATTATCTTATCAATTTCGTCACGATTGTTCTTGATAAACTTATAAACATCGCTGCTACCCGTTCGAATCATTTGATTGTAAAGTCCTTCATCGTTAAGTACCCATAATCTTCGCTCTTTGTCGGTTATTTTCATTGTTTTCTCCTTTTTGTGACAAAATAAAAGTGCTCCGGGTGGGATTCGAACCCACACTTGACGGTTCTTAAGACCGTTGCCACTGCCAATTGGGCTACCGGAGCTAAATAGCCCTATTCCTGTGCCAAAACTACCTCAATGTTCTCCCCTGGCTCTATTTCAACGCTAGGTTGATTTTCGAAACCAATCAAGTTATACATGCCATATGAATTGCGTATTGTCCCAAAACCGCTATTTTGCCCAATCGTAAATGCCCGCGAAATATTGACTGAATTTAAAAATCCAACGGGCTTGGGCATAGCAATAACAAACGTTATTCGCGCGCCAGCGTCGATATACTCATAATAAACGCCTTTGACTTCTTCCAAACCTTCGCATTTAGTAATAATTTCGTCGTCACGATAGAATCTAATTATTCTAGGAACTATCGTTGCCATGATGCTTATTTTGCGCGAGATTAGTTCTTTATCAAATACTTCCATTGCGACTAATTTATCTCGCAAGTGTGCCTTTACATGCTTATCGGGAATATATGGCCCAATTGAATCACGCACTAAGTAATAATCGCCCGCTGACTTATTTTCTTTCATTCGTTCAAAAACCGTCGCCGGGATATTTTTGTCTTCGGCCCATTTTGCGGCTTTCCCGGCGTCGGCAGGAATGCCGCCTAACACTTTTTTAGTAAATTCGAGTTTTATGCTATAGACAGCATACTCAAGCATGGCCTTTTCTCCTTTTTATTCCAAAATTTCAACCAAAATACTCTTCTTGTTTTCGGCCCACTTAATAACTTTAATCTTATTTACTAAGCCGTCTTTGATTTTTTCTCGGCCCTTGACAATAATTGCCTTTAAGCCTTTGAGTTTCTCGGGATTAATTCGATTCAAGATTTGTGGCCGAACAAACTTATAAATTAGCAAACTCTTACTTTCGTTGTCTCGCCTTTTGAATAATTGCAGACTTTGTTTTGAATATATTAATAATGTCGGGATTTTATTCCCGTTCTTTTCTAATTCAATTATCTTGCCTGGACCATAGCGTTTAAAACCTGGAAAGAACACTTTGATAAACAAAGTATAACTATCGTCAATCTTGTATTCAAATCCTTTTGTGGCGTGACCATATTGTTGTATCACTAAACCTTGTGCTATCGAAAATTTATGCGCCAAGAATTCGTTAAATTTTGCTTCAAAAGTTTTAATTTTCGCCTCTAGATTGAATTCTTGTTTCTTTTGAATAGCCATTGCTTCTTTTGCCATTTCCGGTACTGCATTTTGTAACTGGCGCATTATTGTTTCAGCCATTTTATTTCTCCTTTTATTGGCAATTTGTATGTGTAAATAATAAATCCCCGATAGCCTATACTATAAGCTACCGGGGATTAGTTCAAGCAAAGAAAATATTAAAGAATTTTTGATAATTTCCGCGAATACATTTCATATTTCTCCAAATCCATACAAATACATCTACTACGTCGGAATTTTGCGGTAATTTTTTATTTTTATCAACTTTATTGAGATAATTTGTCCAAATTACCGCCTTTCTCTTGCAACTTGCAATTATTATACGATTTTTGATTTCCATTACGAGCGCATTTCTCAAAACTTCGGTCTTCTCTTCTTTTGTCATTTCTCTCTCCTTTTTTTTGTGGCCCAAACAAAAATCCCCGATAGCCTCTATAAGAAGCTACCGGGGATTGATCTTACATTTCTTCGATTTTGACGTTTTTGATTTCTACTTCAAGACATTCGTAGGGGTTATGAAGATTATATTTTCTTACCATTTCAGCAATAGCAGCACTTATTATTTTCATATCTGATGCTTTTGCTTCGCGTTTGTTATTGCATATGATTTGTTGCTCAGTTTCGAATATAATTTTTCGTGTTACTAGGTATGGTTTCATATTCCCCTTTCTAATCAATAATCTTGCACAAAATGCTTCGCGGTGCAGTATATTGAGGGTTACGGTTCTTTCCCCAACGAATAATCTCAATCGTGTGAATAATCTTGCTAGGCCATTGCGGCCCGTTAATCAAAATAGCCTTCAAAGCGCCGACTTTCGCCGGGTCTTCTCCGTCTCTATAGGTATAAAATTGCGGCGGGACGTATCTAAGAAAATATCGCCGCACACCGTTACTTGTTCTATAAGCCAAAATACGCAATTCTTTACTTTGAGCAATATGGCAATAGAAAATGTCTTTCGTACCCTCGAAATTTCGCATAGTAAGCAAAGTTCCGGTTCTCTCGTATCCATCGAAGCAAATCGAAAATTCAATGTTTGGCTCAACCGATACTTGCTCGACAAAGACCTTGCGCGTCCAGGGCTTGATAATATCGTCCTTTTTGAATGTAAACTGATCGTTTAATTTCTTTTGCCATAGCAATCTGAGCATGTCGATTTGCTCGACTAGATCAACTTCTTGCTCTTCGATTCTTTTGCTCAAAGATCCCAATTGCTCCAAAATCGTGTTCATTGCTTTCTCCTTTTGTCTCTAAAAAGAGACTTAATAAAACTTGCCTCTTCAGAGGCTTATGTTCAGTTTTTGTGTTTTCTTGGTTTAATCTTTCTTTTGCGAATTTTCGGCCTATCTATTGCCTCTAAACTAAATGTTATTTCTTTATCGTCGTCTGGATTAAATAATTTAACAACGATTTGGGCCTCTGATTCATAGATCTTAAAAGATTCATACTCGCAATCGTCGAAATCTGCGAAGAAATTGTTTAAATAAGATCTTGATTGATTACTGAACCCATTAGAATCTAATTTTAGCCAAATTTGGCCGCGTTTAATATGCCGCCGGGACAATTCAAAAATTGCCTTTCGGGCCTTTTCGCATTCGCGGTCCCAAAATTTGCCGTCATTCCAAATCTTTTCGTCAATTACTTCATATTCGCCAAAAGTGCGGCAATTTTCGGCCCGCCGATCTCGTTCTCTTTGAACAATTTCGTTTTCGTCCCACGAAATCACTATTTTTAGTGTGCTATTTTTCGGCATGGATTATCCCCTATTTGGGAATTGGCATTTTACCTTCGACAATCGGCAATTCTCCAGTAATTTCTGGTGTTTCTGGTTTTGGCTTTTGATTTCTATTAATCTCTTCTCTTAGATTTTCGTCTAATGGCGTAGTTTCGCTCCATTCACTGTCTTTATCATCCATCATTAAATTTTCATCCCCATAAATACAACCGACTTCTTTAAATATTTTTTTGTTATATTCATTCATTTGTTTGGTAATTTCTTTATTAATCCGCCATTTTTCAATTGTTTTAAGTACAGCTTGAAATGTTTTTGATGTTAATTCAGCGTAATTTTCTGGCGGCATGATTATTACTCCAATTTCCAAATTGGCTGGTTTTCGCGCGTAATCCACGGTCCCCACAACTCTTCACCATTGAAGTAAAACAAAACACTGTTTTGTCTTTTATCAGCAAATTCCATCCATCTTGGCTGTTCTTGACTGGAAGTATAGGTTATTGCCTTACAAAAAGTTAAATCAAACTTATTTTCGACAAATTTAATCATTTCGGCTTCTTTTTCATCTGACCAAACCATGATTATTTCTCCTTTATTAAAAATTTCGGCCTAAACAAAGATCCCCGGTGGCTTTAAGTAGCTACCGGGGATCTTTGTTAAATTTGCGGCATTGCTCCGACTTGCACAACGGGCAAATCGGGCTTTTTCTTGGATTCCGCCAAAATTAGCTCGACTGCCTGAACTTTTGCCACGTCTACAACGGGCAATTCCTGATCTAACGTGATACCTTTAACAATTCGCGCCATTGTTTGCGACAAATTGCCGCCTTGCGCGACGGCTGCAAGAATTGCCGGATCGCAGTCAGCTTCGAAGATTGCAGCCAAATTAATTTCTTCGGTCTTGATTTCCTTGATATACTTGGCAAAATCCTCGCCGCACGAGATACAGAAATTGGCGATTCTCTGTATTTCATTGAACAATTCGTCAAAGCGGTTCTGCAAAATACGCCGTTCTTGTTTCTTCGGGCCGTCTTTGTTCTTAACAGCCGCGTCAAGGTCTTTAACATCTTGACTGACTTTCTCAAGGAAATTGCGAACGTCGTCTTTCAACATCGACATTGCTTTTTCCTTAACTCCGCCCTTTGAACTTGCGCCGACATTGCAGACAACGCAATCAGCGCTGATTTCACACATAAAGATTATTATTTTGTCTAGCAGTTCCCGATACTTTTCGGGCACAAAGTAAATTGCGCCATGCCGTCTAAGGGCAATCATACCTTTTTGACGATTAAAGATCTTGTTGATTATTTTCGTCAAATCCGACGGCAAGTAAACTTCACCAAAACGCGCAAATAACTCTTCAACTCTGGCTTTGACTTTTTCGTCGTCAGAGTCAATACTTTGGCTTTCTTTGTTATACCAGAATATTGCTTGTTTCTCGTAAGTAATTCCTTCTTGCTCGAAATAACGCTTACTTAACTGGAACATCCAGCGTTTTTCGTCTTCAATAACTTGATCTATCAAGCCCAAATCATGCATATGGTTTTTGGCCCGTGCGAAACAGAACCTTTTTGCTAATTCTCGCGCCATTTCTGGATCGAGATTTGCGACTTCAAGGGCCGACTTGACCTTTTCTACTGTAATTGCAGCGGGCAAATTATCAGTAAAAAAAGTGTAACCAATGTCCGAAATTTCTTTTACAACCATGATCTTTCTCCTTTTGCTAAAATTTCGCCTTTGACTACACAATGTCTGTCAATAATAAAGCCCCGACAACCGGGAAGGCTATCGGGGCCAAATTGGGTAGCTTATTATTTCCTAGCTAAAGAAATATAAGCCAGTCGGGCTAATGGTCTTTGGTTTTTGCAGAGTAAATCACCAAAAATCCATCCCAAAAGACGCTGCAAATCGTTACCCAATTTTATTTTCGGTTATCTCACCATCATTCGCATTAACAAATTGCCGTTTTTGTCAATTTCATCTTGAATGACCTTATAATTTTTGCGCTTGGCCTCATTCAAGATTTTTGCCCGACTCATTTCCTGAATAAACTTCTTTCTATCGAAAGTCTTGTTCGGCGTCGAAAGACGCCACGAATCGCCGGTTTTTGTCAAAGTAACGTTATCTGCACGAATAAAACCCTCGCGCTTAACGTCAATTCCATAGCCCATTCTATTTAGGGCTTCTTCTATGTCTTTATTGTTGCCCTTAATGTCCATCTCTAAAGGCACTTTTACGACAGTCCAGCAAGGCATGATTTTCTCCTTTATTTTAAGGTTTAATTTCGCACAATTAATGGCTATGCGTATGCCCAACACTATGCGAATGATCGCAACGGTGTTTTTCAACCAATTTCGCATTTCCATTCGAAACTATATTTTCGAATGGTTCTAATAGATCCCCGTGTTTGGGATCGTTCGAGATTATTGAAAGTCGTACCTTTCCCTCTTTGTCAATTTCGACTTTAATCAAATCTCCCGCAGCCATTTTCTTTCTCCTTTTTGCTAAAGCCTAACAAAAATGTCCACACATAATAAAACCCCGATAAGCAATTAAGCCTATCGGGGTTTTAATTAATATGTTTTAGTTTAGATCTAGATCGGGGAGAGAAAGCCCCCCTTTCTTTTCGGCCTTTTCGGGCAAATCGGCCATTTGGGCCTTTTTGTCTTTGGCCCATTTCCGAATAGCGTCAACTTGTTCCGACATTGTTATAGCAATCGGCGTTGCTTCAGAAATTGCTCTGAGCAAATCGTCAATTACCATATCCCTATCGGCGTCAAACGCTTCGATCAAAGCATCTTGAACAATATCTTCAATTTCCGCGCCATTATAATTATCGGTCTTTTGTGCTAGAATATTGAGATCTTTGTCGGAAATCTCAAATTTGCACTTTTTCAGGTAAATCTTGAAAATGTCGCGCCTAGCCGATAGGCCGGGCATATCAACAAAGAAAAGCGCATTGAATCGTCCTTTTCTGAATAGGGGTGCAGGTAGGTTTTCAATCGAATTAGCTGTAGCAATAATAAAGACTCTAGCCGTTTTTTCTTGCATCCACGTTAAAATTTGTCCCAATAGCTTTGTGCCGACTCCCGAAGTGTCGGCGGCAAATGCTTTATCAATTTCGTCAATCCTTAAACAGCACGGGGCACATGCCTCTGCCGTTTTAAAGGCTTTTCTCATATTGCTTTCACTTTCCCCTACCCACTTATTCAATATTCGATCCATATTCAGAGTTAAAAGCGGCACATTAAAGATAGTCGAAATGGCTTTGCTGCAAGCCGACTTTCCCGTACCCGGCGGGCCAATAAGCAACACACCCTTTGGGTTATAGATACCTTTCTTTTGCGCGGCGTCTTGATTCGTCTTTTTGCGCCGGAAAATCCATCTTTTCAAATTGCCCATGCCGCCGATATCGTCTATGCTCTTTAGCAATTCCTCGAAATAAAGCGTACCGTCCCGGCTAACGATTTGTTTCTTATTATCGTTAGCAAGCGCGATACATTTGGGCGAAATTTCCTTGTACTCTACAATAGAAAGACTGACGATATTCTTAATCTCGTTGAATGTCAAACCGGAACATACTTTTGCGAACTCCGGTATAATATCTTTTTCTACTTTAATTTTTCCGCCAAATCTTTGAACGTATTGATCGCACAAGGCTCCGATATAATAAATAATTTCGTCAACTGTTGGCAAATTGATATCTAAGATCATAACATCTTGTTGAATTTCCTCTGGAATCTGCCACGATTTGCCCAAAAGAATAATACATTGTCCGTTTGCTCGGGAGTTAGCCAGAGAATCGCGCAAAATTCGCAAATTTATGGCTTGCGTCAAGCTATCCCAAGGATCGAGTAGACAAAATACAATTCGTGGATTTGTTTCGTTGTCGCCCAAAGAATTAAACTTATCCATAGCCTGATCGAAAGAAATAGTGTCGTCGCCAATTGGCTCTAATTCCCATTTTGTGCTTTTCGGATTGACTCGAAATGCGCCTTTGGCGTTTAGCGTCCATATCCATAGTTCTTTTTTGTCTTTGGATACGGTATTAATTTCCTGAACCGAATTCAGAATTGTTTCAAGTGCTCGCCGTTCTTCTAGGGATCTTAAATGTATCCCCGGAATCCGCGCCTTAAGCGCATTTGTCAGCAATTCCATTTCTTTCTCCTTTATGCTAATTCCTTTCTCCTTTGTACAAACTCTCTATAAATAAGAAATCCCCGATAAGCCTTTCGGCCTACTGGGGATTAATTCAAAATCCTACTGGCATAAGGCTTTCGGATTTGCATTTCGGGCAAATTGGCGCGTGAGAACTTGCCACTTTATCGTAAAATTTCTGACGATCTAGCGGCATAGGCTTCTTTTCGTTTTTGTATCCGCACATTTCGCAAAACCAATAAGGCTTATTATCTATTTCCTCATCTAACAAATCATCGTCATTTTCATCGGCTTTGTCGCAAAGATATCCGGTGCAATTAGAACAATCTTCTATTGGACATTTCCAATGCATCTTTTTCTCCTTTTTGCCAAATTTCCCTTTGCCCAACACTACACAATAGAAAAACCCCGGAAGCCCTTTCGAGCAACCGGGGTTAAAAGAAAATCGGTAGACCGATTCGCAACGTCGGCTTAATTACTCTGTGCAGTCCGGTTCTTTCGCCCGGATTTTGCACCGCTACCGATTTTCAATTTATTACGGCTTTTGTGGCGTTGCCGTTTGCGCCGTTTGTGCCGCAATTTCGGCTTTAAGCGCCGCGACTTGATCCCGCAAATCCTTTTTTGTTTCCGGTTTAGGTTCCGGCTTTTCCGGTTGTTCCGGCTTTGGCGTTGTCTTTCCTGCAATTGCATTCGTTAGGCCGACAATTGCAGCCAAAATATCGGCGTTGCCGACTTTGCGCGATTTGCGCGAATTTCGCAATTTTCGGCGCGGCCTTTCGTCTTCATCGTCTTCATCGTCTTCATCGTCAATATCTTCATTATCGTCCGAATCGTTGTCCGAATTATCGTCTTCATCTTCCCATTCGACCATATTTCGCAGTGAAATCGGAACGGCTTCATATTCAAAATTATCGTTTTCCCCAATTGCGTCTATATACTCTTCGCGCAATTCGTCTAACTTTTCGACTGAAATCTTTTTTGTCTTGCCTTTGTGCTTCTCAACAAACGACACAAAAGACGTGCTAGCAATTGACCTATCCTTTCGATTCGCCATACGATCCCCTTTCGATCCCTCGGGTTTATTCGATTTTCGCTAGAACGCTCTAGCGAATATTGTCGGCTAATAATAGCCTATAATAAAAAATCCCCGATTGCCCGGTAAGGACAATCGGGGAAGGGCAATAGTCGTTGGCTTATGCGCCAATTTCCCTTGCAGGGGCGGTTGTTTCAATCTTGTTTTCTGCAAAAAAGCAAGATTTTATTCAACCCTTTAATTTCGGCTATGCCCAAGTCGGTAAGTGCTGCCGCTTGCTGCGCAGCTAAGTACCGGCAATATAACAAAAAATCCCCGATAGGCCGGAAAGACCTATCGGGGAGTACTACAAATATGGGAAAATTTGGCCGGAAGCCTTATTTGGCTTCTTTCCCGTTACAGCGGGCGGTCGATTATTGCGCGTTTTCTGTAAAAAACGCGGTTTTATCGGCCCTTTATTCTTCGGCCATTCCCAATATAACAAAAAAGCCCGAACGGGAATTTTCCCATTCGGGCTTAATTGCCTTACTTGCAGTTTGTTACTTCTTTCCCCCTTCCATTTGCGCCTTCATTGCGCGCAACATTTCCAGTTCGGCCTTAAGGCTTGCGACTTCCGTAATCAAATCCTTCTTACTGGACTTCGGAGCCGCAATCCCCATACGCTCCAAGATCTTGACCGGAAGCTTATCCGTAGCGAAATTACCCTTTTCGCTGTAGAAAGCTACCATTTCGGCCCGATACTTTTCGATCATATCGGGAGTAACCTTTTCGGCCTTATCAACTCTTACAGCCGAAATAAGGGAAGCGTAGTTATTCCGAACCGCTTCAACCTTCGATCCCTTTGGCCGTCCCCGCTTCCCCTTACCCTCGGGAGCCGGAACGCTCGCGGCAGGGGCCACGGGCGCGACGGGAAGGGCCATGGGCGCGACGGGTGCAGCCGCTACCGGGACAACCGGGACCGCACTAACTTCAGTCTTCTTAGCCATTTTACTAATCCCTCATTTGCGGTATTTTGTTAAAATCGTGCGATTACCGCAAAATCGGCACGATTTTCTAAACGGCACTACTGCCGCTTTTCAGGGATTCGCAAATTTGCGAGAAAAACCGCAAATCGCTGAAAAGCGGCAGGGGGAAATAAACACCCCTACCGCGTGATAATCTGTAGAGCCGTCACAATCGGTAAATTTACGGTTAAAACCGCAAATTTGCGATTGCAAGCCGATTGAGCGTTTAAGGCGTTTCGTTTTCCCGGTTGAGATTTACGGATTTTACAAATAATCAGCAAATCGCCGGTTTTCCGTTCGGCGGGAAAGTAATCTCCCGCTACGTGCCTCAGAACCGCCGCGATTGTCAAGGATCGTGTAACACGCTACCGGGTAGCGGGCTTGTGTCTACCCCTACCGATGGAAGCTACACCCATTAGACCATGAGGTACCCCGTTGTCAAGTCGAATTTTCGATTATTTTTGCCGTCATAACCCCTTGTTTTACTGTGAGTTATGCCTTGCCCCACGGGTGCATAATATGCGTTGTCCGCAAATCTACCGACGAATATTATGCTCTACCGGGAGAATCCTACCAAATGGTAGCTTTTTGGTTTAGGGCTACCGCTAGGTATGATCCTACCGACGGGTAGCCTTGGCCCAATTTGCAGAAAAAAGAGTAAATCTAGGCAATTTCTGATAGGTGATTGCTTGATTTTGTCTGCACCTTGCAGGGTTATGTCATGCTAATCTTAACAAGGTTAGTATATGAAACCACTACTGGTAGTGGTGTTACCATTTGGTAATACCACTAATGGTAGTTTAACGTTTGGATTGCACTATGTAGGTCATTTTTGCGCTTATGCACGAAATATCTTAAAAAAGGGCTTGACTTTTAAAGTTTTATAGGGTCTAATGGTGACAAGAATTGTTTTTCGATTAAGGCTTTGGCCCAACATAAAAATGCAGAACACAGAAATAATCGAATTGCCGAATTATCAAATTAATTAACTATTTCATAATTGTTAAACTGTAATTTCGTAATAGGTGTCAATTCCTATAGTTTCAGAAAATAGGGCTTGGAAGCCCAATTAGAAAAGGGAGGATTTGCCTTGGCCGAAGAAAAAGAGAAAGCGATTACAATTAAGAGGGAGATTAAAGAGACAGAAGTTCAACCTATTCAAGAAACCGAAGAAGACAAAGAAAGGAAAATTCGGGAAGATCGGCGGGAATCAATACGAGAACGCGAAAGGGATCGGGTTGAAGTTCCATCTTTTTTGCGAGAACCTGATAGACCTATTGGAATTGGCAGTGTAATTCGCAATAATTGGGATATTTTGCAGCTTATTGGAACGACAGATTATGAAGGATGGGTCGTGAAAGTTAATAAACCTACTTATAAGCATCCTAAAAGTGGCAAGATTTATCCAGAGCGCGATTTACATTCTGAAACAAAGCCTTCAAATAAACTTGAATTAGAAGAAACAATACGAAAATTGTTCGGTGGTGGCAAGTACAGGATTCTAGTTTATGATGATTCCGGCGCTATACACAGCAATTTCATGACCGAAGTTTCCGGCGATCCCATTGAAGCTGAGGATAAATTAGATTCTGGTGCTGGTGATAACGGTGGAAATGGCAAATTTAAGACAATTGAATCAGATCGTTGCCAGGATTTAGAGCAAAAAATTCAGGAAACCCATAGAAAAAAGCGGCTTGTTGAATTAGAAAAAGAGCTAAAAGAACTAGAAAAAGATAAGTCTAATGAACCAAATGTAGACGATACTATTAAAGAATTCATGAAGGATGTCGATGAACAGAAGAAAATCGACGAAAAATTCAGGGCGCAAGAAGAAAAGATTATAGCACTAAAAGCCGACGTTTCTAAGGGTTTTGAAGCTCTCGTTGCTGCTATTGCTAATTCAAAAGAAAGCACAAATACTGCAAATTCTCAGCAAGTAATGATCGAAGCCATGAAACAACAGAGTAATATGATCGCAGAAACATTCAAAATGCAATCGCAACAGGCATCTGAAAATATGCGAACCCAAATTGAAGCTATGAAAATTCAGGCTGATCGTGATGGAAGATCTAGCGAAAGTCTCGAAAAAGTAAAAGCCGATATGAGTCGTGTTCAGGCCGAATCAATGGCCCGTAGTATGGAAACGATGAAGGCTATGACTGAGATGATAATTGCATCTCAGAAAGATAAGTCCGAAAGTTTAATGAAAATGATGACAGTGATATTGGATCATGCCGCCGATGCTAGCGGCAAACAATCTTGGATCAAAGACGCTGGTGAAGTAATAAAGGATTTGGCTAGTGAGGCGGTTCCGTTAATTGCTAGTTTCGCTGGAAAATCGGGAATGCCTGAATTGACTGGTGTTCAGAATCCACCGCAAATGCAGCCAGTTCAGTCAGTTCAGCCGATTCAGCCAATTATCGTAAAACCGCCAAAAATGCTTGAAGTAGTGACAGAAGAAAAACCTGGACTTTTGAATAGAACCGAGACAGCACCACAACCGACTATGATAAGGAAGGAGAAAACGCAGGAATCAAAGCTGGTTGTGCCACAAGTCCAGGTGCAGCAAGGGGTTACGCCTCAAGCACAAGTGCAAACATCGGAACCGGCACCTGTGGCTCAAGAACAGCCAAAACAAGAAGAGGTTCAAGTTGTTGAAGCGCCACAATTTTCAGTTCAAGAAAAAGAAATGATTTGGCATAAATACACAAACGAATTACTTGCTATGATGATCGAAGACGCGAAAATTATGCAGAATGAACCGAATTGGGTTGAATTTGCTATAACGAAATTACCGCGAGAAATGCTCGAAGAAATAATGTCTTTTACTGGTAAACCGCAAGTAGTAGATTTTTTGAACAAATATGCCAATCCAGATCTTATTGCTAATTTAGTTGCGCTTCTTAAGAATCCGGCTGTAATTAAATGGGGTATAAGTTGTTTTGCTATTGTTAAGTCCGAATTTGAAGATATTAAAAAAGAGGAAAATGGTGAAGAGTCGCCGGATGGTGACGAAGATGAAGGGGAAGATTCCGATGAATCAGAATCAACAGAATCAGAAGCCTAATATTGTTGCAGGACTTTTAGAGGCGGCAATAAAAGGTTCTCAAAGTGAAAATTCGGCTATTCTTGAACAATTAGCGATTTTGAATAAAAATATTGTGAAATTAAATAGTATTTTGAAAGGATTAGATATTGAGGATTTGGCCGAAAATCTTGAAGAAGTTTCTGGAATCGCTACTTGGCTAGGAAATTCTTTGCTAGAAATATGTAAAATGGCCGCTGTGGATAAGCCGCTAAGTCCGAAAGATTGCGCTCTTTTAGTGTTAGCATCTCATGATGAAGAATTTGTAGAACAGCCTATTGAAGATGGTGATGAAGACGACGAAGATGACGATGACGACGATGATTCAGATGGAGATGTTCCAACAGACAATTTTGATAATGGAGTAGCGGTAAAGACAGTAAAGGCAAAAATCGTTTAATAATTTATTTAAGGGGCAATGCGTGAAGCCTCTGGTTAAAGAACTTCGATGTTCTAAATGTGCCAGATTTTTTGCTAATGTCTCTATTTTAGCAGAAGAATCTGATTTTATACTTAAGGTAAAATGTCAACGTTCACATTGCAAGGCTTTGAATATTTTTCCGTTTTCGCCCAAGATCGACACGACGAAAAAACTTGAAGATGCAAGAATATACAATAACGAGACAAAAGCTTTAATACCTTATTCATTACAATGCCGCATGTGTGGCCGATTTATGGCACAAGTTTACGTAAAGAATACCAAATCTGATTTTAGTCTTGAGGTAAAGTGCCAAGGTTCGGGTTGTAAAAGTTTGAACATGTTGTCATTTGGCCCGAAAGAAGAGGTTGCACCAGTTAAGCTAGAAATACCCAAGGTAAAAATTTCAGCGGGCTAAATAAATGTTAAATTTTCTCAGAAATATAGGTAGTCACTCAGAGGAATACGACATCCCTTCGGATTGGAGAGGAACTGAAGATACAATTCAAAAAATGCAAGAGTTAGTCACTGAAAGTAAGAAAAATTGGGATTTCTTTTTAAGATTGGCTGCTAAACTTATTGAAAATTGTGATTATAAAGATAAAATTGGTGAATTACAATGTATTTTTGATTTTGTTAAAAATTATGTTAGATATGTATATGACCCTTATAAGGTCGAATTGCTCCAAAGTCCCATTAGGACGCTCCAAAGAAAAGCCGGGGATTGTGATGATTTAGTCATTTTATTTACCACCTTGGCTGAATGTATTGGACTAAGAACTTATTTTGTATGTGTTAAGGCGGATAAAGAAAGACCAGATGAGTATTCACATGTTTTTCCAGTAGTAAAATATGGGAAAAAACTTATTCCAGCGGATTGTACTGTGAAAGAATCATATCTTGGTTGGTATCCCGGTAGATTTTTTGGCCTAAAAGTTTGGAAAGGCTCTTTGGAGTAATTTTAATAAGGGGCTAAAAATGGCACTTTTTGGACTCGGTTTTTTGAATGATATTGAAGGTTTAGGTAAGAAAGATCCTACGGTTGCTGCCGCAAAAAAGGCTGCAAAGGCTACAGCAAAAGCTGCAAAGAAAGAAGCAAAGGCTACAGCAAAAGCGGCAAAACAAGCTGCTAAATTGGCAAAATATGCAACGTCTACAACTGCTACAACCGCTACTACTGATACTACGGGAACTACTGATACTACGGGAACTACTGATACTACGGGAACTACTGATACTACGGGAACTACTGATACTACGACTACTACGACTGCTCTTACTGCTGCCGACTATAAAGCTCAATTAGCCGCAATGAAGCAACAGGCAAAATTGGCCAAAGCGCAAGCAAAAGCCGATGCTGCTGCTGCAAAACAAAAAGCAAAATTAGATGCCGCTGCTGCAAAAGCTGCCGCAAAATTGGCGAAACAACAGGCAAAATACGGTGGTGGCGGTGGAACATTACCAACATTGCCACAATCTACGGCAATTACTACTAACGTAACTCCGGTTGGTCCTGATGATAGTACCACAACTGAACAAATTCCTGTTGATACTACTGTATATGATACGACTGGTCAGCAAATTGTTGATACAAGTCAGCAAATAGTCGATCCGTATCAATATCAACAGCAAGTAGTTGATCCATATCAGTATCAACAGCAAGCCATTAATCCATATCAGCAACAGGCTCAATCTTCTCAATATGATTATTCTTCGGTTCCACAAGAAGCCGTTCAATTAATGCAGCAAGATTATACTGAACAAGCAACGCCGGCTTCTTATGAAGTGGTTTCTCAAGATGAATCCCAATATTTTGACGATCAGGCAATAGAATCTCAAGATGAAACAATGGACATTACACCTGAACAGGATCAAACGACAGGCGCAAGACCTGAAATTATAATTAAGCCGACTGTTTATATTCAATCTCAAAGTGGTGAACCTATGCCTAAAACGTCCTTGCCGACTGTTACTACCGACGTAGAATTTCAGTCAGAAGAAGGCGTATCTATTTCGGATGAAGATCGTATTAGTCCAGATTATGAAGCTGAAACGCTAGATACTGATATTGTTGATGAAGAATATGCCCTGCAAAAAATGTATGGCGACGATACAAGTGGCGTTCCACTAGCTGATGAAACCGAATATGATTTTGATGAAGGTGATAGTGGTTCACTTTATGGTTTAGGTGGCTTGAACGAATCCGTAAAATCTGCCGTTCTTCGAGGTTTAGGTGCATTAGGTGAAACCAAGGTTGATTATACAGAAAATGGCATTTTCTTTGTGAAGGATGATGGTTCAAGGGTTAGTTTGGCGAATATGGTTAAGAATAGTGTTGCCGCTATTAAGGGTGAAGAAGTTCCGCAAACAATAACTCCTATAATTCCTCCGAAACAACAGACAAATTGGACAGCGATTGCTTTAGGGGCTGGAATTGCAGCAATTGTTGGCTACGTTTTCGTAAAATCAATGTCAAAGCGAACTGCGAAAAAGGCGTAAATGGCCTTAAATAAAGGGCGCTAAAATGCCTGAAGAAGTAAAGAAAGCTGAAGAAGTCGATATCGAAGATCAAATTGATACTTCGGTTGATCTGAGTAAGGATTATGTCGGCTTTATTGGGTCAAAATTTCCCCAATTTAAGCCAGAAAAAGCTCAAGTAGCGTTAGAGTTTTTATATAATACTTTGAAAGATACTAATATTTATGATTCCGTATTAATCATATTACCAAATTGGTATTTTGCAAATAAAAACAGTAATATTAGTCTAGAAGATTTGCAATTTACTATTTGTACAGTAACGGATTTTTTAATTAAACTTGCAAAAGATATGGGGAATCCGGCAGAATGTGTAAACAAATTAGAATGGCCATTTTTCAGTTCAGATCAAAGCAAATGGGTAAACAAGCTTTGTTTATTCTTGACTGCAATTGAAGCGCGTAAGAAGCTTCCTGAATTATTTAATAAAGAAGAATCAGAACTAATAGATTTTGCGATTAAGCAACGCGCCCGTTTATCAAAAGAAAGGAAATTTGATTGGCGTTTGACGGATATTTATATTGTTTATAGCAATATAGGAAATATAGATATAAATAAATTTGCAAAGGCGAGTATTATAACAAGAAAGAATTCAGAAAAAGCTGGCGTGGTTTCTTTGGCCAAGTCTTTTGTTAGAAAAGAAATGAAAGAAGAGGTTATTCCTGAACCCGAAGAAGAAAAAGAAGTAATAACAGCGATTCAAAAACGTGACGAAGTAGTTCCAGAACAGGGGCTAGGCAATATGGCTGATTTAGGAAAAACCCAAGTCGCGCCGATTCCAGCGGTAATTGCTCAGTCATTTTGGACATGGAAAAAGATTTTGGCGGGATTGGGTATAGTTACAGTTGTTGGGGTAGGTGGTTATTTCTATCTTAAACATAAGAAAGCTAAGAAAATCGAAGAAAATGATGAATTTCTTGATGAAGATGAGCTAGACGATTCTGAGGAATAATCATGAATTTATTCTTCGAAAAAGCGCGACGTGCCGCCCGAATGGGCGATTCCCAATTAGCCCGTCATTGGGTTTCGCGTGGCAATTTGTCTGAACGAGAAACCGACGAAATTCAGCGATTGTTAGATGTTTCAAGAAATCCAGGTAAAGAATATCATGATTTTGAACGTAAAAAAGCACAATTAGAGGCAGACCAAAAAGAAGCAAGTGATGAACATGAGCTATCACAATATTATCAAGGTAGAGCCGATGCTCATGAAATAAGTAGAGATAAATCCGAAAATTTAGGAATTTATGGTAGGAATGACGATCCCGAAATTTGCGAACGCGAAGATGAAATTGACGAAAATCCCGCAATTCGTGCCAGAATGGAACGGCCTTTATCAATGGAAGAAAGACGGCGACGGCGCGAAGAAGTAAGTCGGGCGATTGAAGCACGAAAGAGAATGGGGGATATTGGGGAACACGGTAAATACTATCGTCACAGAATTGCAAGTCCGCGAGAATTTGATTCAAGAAGTTTTCGGACAATAGCACCACATGGAAGCGAAAGACATAAATTTGTAATTGGTTGTCCTAAGAAGTACTATTCACCTAGAACCGGAAAGTGCAAAGTTGGAACGGAAGTGCAATCCGTTTTGACACGCGCTAATGGTCGTCATAAAAGGGGCATAAGTGCAAATGCCTCACTACTAGTTGTAAGGAACCCGCAAGAAGTTTATCGGGGCGAGTTTAAGAGTATTTATAATTTATATCAACAGAAGTTGGGTAAAGTACCAAGGGATATCTCAATGGCAATGGATTATGTTTATAAGACTGGCAATAGATCACTTATAAAGAAATTTATTCAAGGATTTAAGCGTTATTGTAAATTCCACAATGCCTTGCCTGAAAAGATGAACGTTATTAATATCAAAGGTATGGGGAACAAAGACGATATTGAGATTTTTGCTGCGCTTGGAAAAGCACCGGCAATAAGTTATACTATTCCTTCTGGAATGAAATCAAACAAGGCGGGCACTATTTGGGTTCATACAACTGGTGAACATGGAGGTAAAAAGCCGACTCTGGCAAGTACGGCAGATGGAAAATCTACTATTACGTTGCCAGATGGGACGTTAAAGGTACGAGAGTGGCTTGAACGATAAGGGAGTTTCTTGATGATTGGTCTAGTGTTTAATCCACCGTCAAGGCGTCGAAGGCGAATGAAGAAATTTCGCCGGAACGTTTCGGATTTACACCTAAGAGCATTAGGTGGGGATAAATCTGCTATCAAGTCTCTTTCTGCAAATCCCAAAGTAAGGCGAAAAGGTCGAAAGAGACGCGCAAAGAGTGTATGGGCAAAATTGGTTAAAAAGTATGGTGTAAAAGGTGCGAAGAAGCATTTTCGCAAAGGGAAGAAAGGTAAGAGGCGTTTGAAAAGGCGTCTAAAGCGGCGTCTTAAGCGGCGCATTAGGCGGAATTTCAAGCGGCGTGTTCGGCATGTTCGGCGTATTCGGCACAGGAAGGCACTCAGGAGAAATCTAATGGAAGCAAACCCGTTTGTTTCGAATTACTGGAAAGAGCGCAAAGTTAAGGGCGTTGCCCGTCGTCATAGGGGTGCTGCTAAGAGAGGTTGGAGAAAGCACCCGATGGGTCGGCGTCGGAGGAAATCAGCAAAACTTCGTCGGTATATGAAGCTCGTAAAGAAGTATGGTGTTCGCAAGGCGTCTCGAATGCTTCGACGCCGAAGGCGGCATAAAGGTCGTCGCAAATCTTCGCATAGGCGGCGTGTTGGTAGGCCGCGCAAGCGGGGAAGACGTAGGAAACTGAAGACACGGCGGATTATTCGTCGGAGAAGTCGGCGCGGAAGTCGTCGCCGCTCGCCTCGGGTTAGTGCAAGGCGTTTGGCCCGTTATTTCAAATCGGCACATGGTATTTCAGTTGGTAAGGGCGAAATTGAAGGTATGATGCCGCGTTCGATTCGTGTTACAAAGAATCGTCGTCGTAGGAAAGTTCGGCGCTATCGCCGGAATGAATATCTTAATCTGAATCCGCGAAGGCGTCGGTCTACACGTCGCCGGTCTTGTCGCCGCTATCGCAAGAATTTCGAGATTTTCGGCATGAATCTCGGTATGGGTGGCGTTCGGTCGATGGTCGCAACGTGGACGCATGGCATTAATTTGATGGACGTTGGCGAAGCGGGTCTTGGATTTGTTGGAACGGTAGCAGTTTCCAATTATATCCAGAATACGCTGAAGACAACTGCATCTCCTTATGCTATGTGGTATCGCCTGTTGAGCAATTTCGGCAGTTCTGCATTGCTTGGTCTTGCTGCAAGCAAGGTTGTGAAGAATGAACGTCTTGCTCGCAACATGATTTTCGGCGGATTGCTCTATACTACACTAACTCTGATTCAGGACTTGCTTGTTAAGTTCGGAATCACGTCGCCGGTTCCTGGGACGAAGATTAGTGGCGTGGAGTATTATGCCAATGACGACGATCTGAGAAGTGCAATTGAGGCCGAAATTGATTCTCAGATGGCGTCATTGGACGGTACGGACGATTATATGGACCCGAAGATGCTCGAAAGTGCTGAGACGCTTTCTGAGTATATCAGTCCGTCCGATGTTAGCTCGGCAAAGGAAATGAGCGCGGAAATGGAAATTTATGGTAATGATGAGTTCTAATATTCATCCCATTGGGAAAAATGTAGTTTTGCTCCAATGCGCCTAGTAGCGAGCAAGAGTGTCAAATAGGAAAGACACAAAACGTTAAGATTAATTATTTATCTCTTGTGGGATAAATTTAGTTTTAACGCTTTGTCGGACAAGAAAGGATCTAAATAACACGGTTTTTCGCGCAGAAAACCAGATACCTTTCTTGGAATGGAGTGTAAACCATGCTAGGTGCAGTCAAGACAGTCAAAAAGGCGCGTCCGCGTTATCAGGTTGTTCTTGGTACGCAGCCGCCCCCGGCTTATCTCCGTCCGTTGAAGCAGCCGCTTTATGACACAAGTCAGTACCCGGTCGATGGCGCGGGCGTGAATAGCCTGTCTTTCTTCCAGGTTCCGCAGGGACAGGTTCTTGCGGGCGCGGTCAATAAGACTGCGATCCACACGAATATGACACAGGCCGGGCAGCTTGGAACGCCGAATCAGTTTGACGTATTCGGTTTCCAAATTAAATTCCCGGTCAATATCGTACAGGCGGATTATGATGGACTCGTGAACAACGGAGTATTCAGCTTCTATTTCGGCCAGAATCGTCCTTGGCTGATTGTTCCGCTGATTTACGTTCCGTCCGGTGTTGGTAAGGACGGTATTGTTTCAACGACTGTTGGCGCAACGACTCTTTCGACGTACCGGAATGGTGTTGCCCATGTCAGTAATTATCTGAACTTTACGGTTGGCAAGAATCCGATCCGCATTCATTCGAACGAGTCTTTCAGCGTTCGGTTGGATTTCCCGACAACGGTTCCGGTTCTGACTGCTGCTACGAACCTTGCTGTGTACATGCTCGGGATTTACTATAGCAGCCTGTAATCTTATTATTGTTTGGCTATATTTGTATTACATCGGTAATATAGGTTAGCAAGGGGTGGGAAGAAAATTATAAGTAAACCTCTTCCCACCCCTTCTTTTGTTCTTTTTTAATACGCAGTGTTTTGTGCAGACGACGCACAAACAAATAAGGGGATTCGGCAATGGCAGAAAACAAGAAGATAAATCCAGATCTTACTAAATCAGTATTTTGGACAAAACGACCCGGTGAGCGCCCGATTCCAAACGTAAACTCCTATAAATTTTTGATTCGTCCTTTCTGGCTAACTACGAATAATCCCAATCGTACAATTACTATTCCTGCTGGCGGTCCTTCTGCACCTACACCTATGACAGTTTCGCAAGAAGGTCCGATGGAATGTGTTTTTGTTCAAGGAAGACGCACAGCACCATGTACGATTGAAATCGAAGATACTGCCGCACGAAGACGTTGGATGAATAGGCCATGTCATATAAATACGGTTATGGGTTCTGGTCAGCGACCATATATTCTGCCTCATTGGGTATTCCTTGAACAACGAAGATCTTTGACGATTTCAGCGACGGACCTTTCTGGTCTTGCTAATCAGTTGGAATTTTATCTCTCCGGTATTCGATATTACGAGCAATCCGCGCCGCGTGGTATTTTCGATGAAATCAAGGCAGCAAAGATATCTGAAAATCTTGTTATGACGCCATATTGGTTAACAAGCGACGTGCCGATAGTTTTGAATCCTAGCGAAATTCGAAGCGTCAATTTTTCAATCAATGCTGAAGGTCATTTGGAAATAAAGAAAATAATGTCGGTTTCCGATCAACCGTTTCATTATGAAATCAAGGATTCTAGATCAAGAGCAAGTTTGATGTCTGGTACAATTAGTAATGTTGGTGGTGCTGGTACTGCTGAATATCCACATATTCTACCGACAAGCTATTTAGCTGAACGCGATACGGTTATGGAAGTGGTCTTTACGAATGATTCTGCTGTTTTTAGTAATACGATCTACTTTACATTCGGTGCAACGCGGATTTACGTTCGGTAAATAAGGGGCATTTTCATGGCTCTTGGACGAAGACCAGATAATCGGCCCAAACCGTCAGATGATAATAAAGGTCTTGGCGAATTTCAAAATCCTTTTTGGGCTGATGCCTTAAAAGAAGAAGCTGGTGCAGATGACCTAAAGAAATCAAATGAAAATATAATTCCAGCGGAACCTGCTTATGATGAAATATTCCCAGGTGCTCTTACATGGGTTATTTCACTTTGGAAGCAATTGATAGATTCTATTCGGGGTGTTCATAAGAACCCATATTATATAGTGTTGCCAAAGGACTATGCTCCGTTTTGGGGTAGTATTATTATCGATATGCAAGCTAAAAGTACTGCGATAGCGGCATTGACTAATAATATAACTGTTCTATCTTTTGCGATACCAACAGGATTCAAGGGTATTATAACACGATTTGGCTATTCTGCTCCCGTGGCAAATTGGGCAAATCTTACATTTAGAATTAATCATGGCGCGAATCAATACATAAATTATCCTGTGAGCACTTTGCTTACTACTGATTATAGTAATAACTCTATCACAATGCCAGATTTGGCAAATTCGCATTTTATTTTACGTGAGCAAGAGACACTTTCTATTATAGTTAACAATACTGGTGGCGCAACTGTTGCTTCGGCAAGGATCTTTGGGTGGATGTGGCTTGATAACGACAATTTTGATCCGCGCAAAATCGACTAAATAAAATAAACTAAGTTTTGGAGACTAAAAGTGGCTACTCCAGAAGGCGTTAATCTAAGAACTCCGCAACAGGCAGTTATAACCGATTTTACTTCCGTCGCACCGCCTATCGCTTTATTTAATATTGGTGCTGGAACTGGTACTATAGTGCCATTATTAAAACGTAAGGCTGTCGGAATACAAAATAAGTCGGTCAATGTTATTGAAGTTTCTTTTACTCCAACTGGTGGATCTAATAGATTAAAGGCAGAAATTAATCCTGGTGATGGTAACGGTGGTTATGTTGAATATTCCATAGATGAAACCGTTCAAGTATATATTAAAACAGGTGTTGGCCTAATTGCCGTAACTCAAATTGGGGAATAATCTTGATTTCTCAGGGTTTGGGTATAAGATCTTTTGCTCAAATTTCTTCCGGTAGCGGTGTAATATTACCGTCGCCTAGTATATCGGTGGGAACTATTATTCATTGGCCTTTGGCAGTTGCGTTGATTCCGGCAGGTTGGGCTTTATGTGATGGAACAGTTTATGCAAGTTTGACTGTTGTTGGTTTGGTTAATCCCGACATGCGAGGTTTATTTGCAAAAGCGCCGTCTGGAACTGGTCCGGGTGGCACAATTGGCGGTTCTGATACACACACACATGCAAATGGTACTTTATTGGCAGATTTGGCCGATTCTCATTCTCATGGTGGTGTTTCGGGATTAGCCGGTACTCACAGTCATGGTGGAAATACCGGAAATGCCGGTTCTCACGATCATACTGGAAATACGGCAGATGATGATTATAGTACTCATGGTGGATTAACCGGTGCCGGAACTGCACATTGGCATCTTTTAAATACTGTAAATACAGGTTTAGGTGGTGGACATCAACATTTACTCGCTGGAAGTACCGGATCTTCTGGTGTAGGTACTAATACTGCTTCTGTTGCAGGAAATATATCGGCAGATCATGTGCATTCCTTATCCGGTAATACTTTTCCTGTTGGAGATCATACGCATTCATATACTATTGGTCAAGCTGTACAAAACGAAAGTGCCCATATGCATCCGATAGTTTCTGTTTTGAATGTTAAACATACTATTGCATTACAAGCGGATCATTTGCACGTTATAAATAATCAAGATAATCATAGTCATAATATAAGTGTACAAGCGGCTCATACCCATTCAATAAGTGGTTCTTTAACGATTGTGAGCAATGTTCCGGCTTACAAAGAATTACACTTTATGATTAAGGTTTAAATGTGATTTCTCGTGGCTTAGGTGTTGGTACATTTGCTCAAGTCGAATCTGGAACTGGTAGCATATTGCCACCGTCAGAGGTTCCAATAGGTGTTATTGTCCATTGGCCCGGAAATGTGGCTTCAATTCCTTCGGGTTGGGGTTATTGTAATGGGGCGATATATGCAAGTTTGACTGCTTTGGGTTTAATCAATCCAGATATGCGAGGGATTTTTGCAAAAACTCCTTTAGGCATTGGTCCGGGTGGTACTTCTGGAGGTTCTAATACCCATACTCATACAAATGGTACTTTAGCGACTTTAGGTGCTGGTGCTCATAGTCATGGTGGATTATCAGGTTTTGCCGGTTCTCATAGTCATACTGGTGTTACAGGGGATTCCGGTTCTCATAATCATACTGGAAATACTGGATTAAACGGTGCTCACGATCATGGTGGAAATACAGACGCGGAGGATATGCATGTTCATGGTCTTTCAAGTCTTTTAGCGGCTTATGGTAATTCACATTTACATGGTTTTAGTGCTGGTTTTACTGGCGTTGCCGGAACGGTTACAAATACTGCTGCTGGCGGAACAGGTGTCCCAGCAGCTCACTTTCATGGATTAGGGGGAATAAATACTCAAGTAGGTGGTGGACATTCTCATAGTTTTCTTGGTGGACAAGTAACTGGAAATAAAATTTCTCATACGCATCCGGTTTCTATGGATTCGGACCATATGCACACTATAAGTACTCAGGCAGATCATGCACATACTGTTGCATTGCAAGCGGATCATAGTCATACGATTTCTGTAGATCCAGATCACACACACACAATGGGCGGTGCTTTTGCTAGTGCAAACAATATTCCGGTGTACAGGGAATTGCATTTTATTATAAAAGTATAGGGTTTGAACGATGAAGCTGCCCATAAATTCTATAGCTTATTGGCCTGGAAGTGTAGCTTCTATTCCGGCAGATTGGCAATTATGCGATGGTACTGCCGGAACTATTGATATGCGCAATTTAATGGTAAGAGCGCCAATAGGTATTGGTCCGGGCGGTGCTGCTGGCGGTTTGAACACTCATAATCATGCGTTAGGAACTGTTATAGTTGATTTAGCTGGAAATCATACTCATACTTTTAGCACAATTGCTAATCACGATCATGGTGCGGTTTCTGGTGCTGCCGGTACTCATAGTCATGGAGCAGCAACAGGAAACGTTGCTGGACATACCCACGTAACAAATGCTACTACGCATAATCATACTCTTGTAGGATCGGCTTCTTCTAATACAGTACCAGATCATTTTCATGGTGTTGGTGGTATATTTTCCGGTTCGATTCCCACTACTTTAGGAAGTACACCGGGCGCAAATGCAATTCCTGGCGAACCACACGGACATAGTATGCCCGATACTGCAAATGCTGGGACGCATTCTCATACTTGGGGTGGAAGTTTATATACAGATAATGAAATAGTGCATGTCAATACAATAACTACTGCGAGTCCGGTACATAATCATTCTGTTAGTGTTGTGGCGAATCATACTCACAGTATAATTGCTGACGGCTCTCATGCAAATAGTGTTACTCTTGAATTAGATCATAATCACCCGTTGGTAGGTGCGATTGATCCGGCTAACAATATACCGGCTTACGTCGAATTACACCTGATTATGCGCGTGGCATGATTAGTTTGGCTAGTTTTGGGAAGTTAGGCATTTTAGCGAAGGGAGTCTAGTGCAATGGCTCTAGCAAACGTAGTTTTTCAGTCCAATTCAGTTCTTGGTTCTGCCGTTGTTCAGGCAAATGCTTGGCTAGCGGCAAATCCTATTTATGTTTTGTGGGATTATGAGTACGGTATTGACGAAGATGCGATGGATATTAGTCCACCGGATCGAATAGTTATACGCTATAGTGATGTTGCGATTGCCGCCTATAATCCGTTTGTCATTCAATTTTTCAGCGCACAAACTACTACTGCGCTTGCAACGGCTTTGAATGCCTTTTATACTGGTATGACGCTGAATTATATTGCCCCACCTAGAGTAGTTGTTAAAAAGCCCGATATGCATAATAGCTATGAAACTTATTACTCGGTTGTATTATATAATACCAACCAAAATAATGGCGAAGATAACGCGCGTGGACAATTAACACGTCGCGCTCGCGGTATACCGTACAATAATACTGTTTCTGGCTTAGTTAGCACAGACGTTCAGAATGCAATTGACGAAATTGTTGCTGGTGTTGGTGCAAATGGGGATATAGTAGACGTTCCTGTTGATTATGCTACGATAGAAGCTGCCGCAACTTATTTGAATCTTCGTGAAGGCGGCATTATTCAATTATCTGCCGATCCGCCCGCATTAGCGGCAAATACTAATATAAGCAAAATTATAATTACCGGCAGTACTGGTAATGCTGCTGGCATTCTGCCTACGATCACATTCAATGGCGGCAGCTTTATTGGCAATAACGCGCTATTAAAGAAAGTGCGAATAAACGTTGCAAATGCTCAAACCGGTTTTGCCATGACCGGCGCAGCGACTAATTTTGTTGAACTAGAAAACGTAGCAATTTTGGGCGCTGCGGGCGGAATTCTTGCAAATTCTGTTGGCGCAAGTACTTTGATGTTGCAAATTGACCAAGTTAATTTTACTGGTATGGGTGCAACAATATTCGGTGCTGGTGCTGCCGGTTATACGCTAAATATCACTGACGTAGACATTTCTGCTGCCGCCGCAATTCCGATTGGTGCTGGTGGTGCAGCGGTTATTTATGCTGACGATACTTTCTATAGGACAGAGCTTACCGGTGCTCTTGCAACTTGGAATTTAACGACTAAGGATATAGTTTATCGTGTTGGCAATCGACGTTATCCAACGATTGCTGCGGTTGCGGCAACTGAAAATGCCATTGTTGTTCCTACGCTTACCGCAAATATGACTGCTGGTGGAAATACCAGTGTTCTTGCCGGTGCTGGACTTTCATTGGTAAATGACGCTTATGCTGGATGGATTTTGCATATAACCGATGTTACAGTTAATCCAGGTTTGAATAATTTTTATCGAGTTGTTGGTTTTACTGGTGCTACTGCTACAATTGCTGTTGATCGTGAACTTCAGCAAACTGGTGGTGCGATTACTTGCGAATTAATTAATCCCATACGTATCAATATTCAAGGTACTCCGGGTATCAGGACAGAAAATTTATTGATTGACAAGCATTTTATTATTACCGGTCGTGGGCGAGATTGCGATACAATTATTCCTGTTGCTCAAATTGTTCCTACTGCCGATACATTCCACGGATTTGAAAAAGTAAGTGTTCTTGGACGCACGGCAAGTTGGGCTGTTGGTGCTGCAAGATATGCTATGTTTAGTTTTGATGATTGTCGTGTTGGTAGTACTATAACAAATGTATTCACGTTTACCGCTGGTGCTGGCAATGGTGGCATGATACAGTTTAAAAACGTTATTTTGAACGGGAATTTACTTAATTCCAAGGATTTCTTTAATTTACAAGTTGACAGATTGACGCATGAAAACGGAATGATTTGTTTGCAATATGCCGCTTCCGGCGGTGCCATGATTATCAATGGTGGTTATGCAAGATTTATTCGTTCTTATCTGAGCAAATTCTATCAGTTCTATGCTGCTGGTGCGGGAACAGTTTTGACTCCTGGCGCGGCGGTTGGTGCAATTGATGACAGTTCTGTTGCGATTGCAAATTGCGTTTTCAATGATTATTCATTCAATACAAGCACTGATACTGCGTTAGCGATGTTTTATTCTGCAACGGGTGCCAGTATTGCGACTACGAATGCCAGAACACATTCATTATATTTGGATGGTTTTCAGGAGCGTTCTGGTGCTGCTGCAAATGTTAAACCAATTGCCGCTGTTGCTCACGCTTCCGATGGTGCGACAGCGACGATTAGTACCGGAACGATTAATTTCAATGGTATGATGGAAGGTGTAAATTATGTTTGTTTGAGGTCTTATGGTAGTTCTCTTGCATCTACCGTGACACATAGTGGCGGGGTAATTAATTTTAATATTAACGCTCTTGATTCGACTGTAATATATGCTGATTCCGGCTCGCTTGGTGGTATTGCAGATATTATTTCGATTACCGGAACTGTTATTCCAATTATTAAGCGTGTTGATGCCGTGATAGTTGGCAGAGCTTATCAGAATGGTACTTTGACGTTTACCCCTAGTTCTGGAACAGTTTTGCTTGAACATTGCAGTTTTACGACGGCTGATCTTTTTATTACTGCAAATGCTGCCAGTACTCTTACGCTCAATCCCGGTGGCGCTTTTGCGATCAAGACTAAACTAAGTTTTATTGAAATAGCGTTTAGTATGTTTACTAAGACTGCTGGTACATTTACTATTACTGGCACAAATATTAGTGTATATTATCATAACTGTGTTTTTGTTAATAACTTCCTGCTTTATACAAACGCCCCGACTTGGGCTGCTGCGATAGCCGCGCTTTATTTTGCTAATTGCACGATTGAAGGAACTCTTAGTATTGTCACTGGCGCGAATGTTACATTGTTTAAGACTGCCGAAACGCGAGTTTATGGTGGCGGTGGTGGAAACAGTATTATAAACGGTGGTGTCGATTCAGCAACTTATAAAGTTGCCAATTGTACTCTTGCCGGTATTGTTCAGACTGCCGGTGCTGCGGTTATTACGTTTACTGACGCCAATTGGTAAACAAAGCGAGATTGGGTGAAAAATGGTAGCACCGCAAATACCAACTTTGTATTCTGCTGCCGGTAAGAGTCTTGTCATTGATCCTACTTTGGGTCAGCAAACTTATACCCAATTAGGTCAACTATTGGCAAATTATAATCGTTCTCAAACTATTCTCTTTAATGACGATTTTGATACTTATTCGCAGTCAATTTATGCAAGTGCTTATGATATAGCAACACTTCATGTTGGTGTTGCTGGCACTAACAATATTTCTGGCAATATTTCTATGGTAACATTAACTACCGATGCACATGTTAATGATACTGAAGGAACAAGAAGTGTTCAGGCATTTCTTATTAGATCAAAATTGCCTAGACTTATGTGTAAGGTTAATCTTGTAAGTAATGCTGATGTAATTTTTAGATTGGGTTTTTATAATGCTGCTGCTAAATATGCGTGGATTGAATTTGATAGTAGTTTAGACACGCATTGGCGTTTTACTCTTAATGATAATACTGGTGCCGAATATAGTACTACAGTTGGTGATATTGTTGGTGCGGGCACTGATTATTATCTTGAACTTTGGTCTGCTTCTGATGGAACAATGCATTGGGGCGAAATAGCCTCTAATCCGATTATTCCTGAAATTGTGACTGCCGGAATAACTAAAAAATTAACGGGGGATAGTTATTATTTTCAATTTTTGGAAAGTAGTTTGGCCGTTGCGGCAAAAGTAGCAAAAGTAGACATGATCGAATACGAAAAACTCAAAACATCTTAATTTGGAGTGATTAAATGGTAGCGCCACAAATTCCGACTATCTATTCTGGTGCCGGAAAATCTCTTGTTATTGACCCGACTGTAGGTCAAGAGACTTTTTCTGGATTGGGGGATCTAACTTCTAATTACAATCGGCGTATCAGTAATTTATTTCAGGACGATTTTGATACTTTTTCGCAATCTATTTACGCTAGTACTTATAATTTAGCGGCATTTCATGTTGGTGGTGGAACTAATAATGTTACTGACAATATTTCTATGGCGACCTTGACCACTGGCGCACTTATAAATAATGCAGAAGGAACAAGAAGTAATCAGGCATTTATTTTAAGATCTAAACTTCCGAGAGTTATGTGTAAGGTTAATCTTCCCGATGTAACTACAATAAACTTTAGATTAGGGTTTTATAATGCAGCGGCAAAATATGCATGGATAGAATTTGATAGTAGTTTAGACGCACATTGGCGTGTGACCTTGAATGATAGTACTGGTGCTGAATATAGTGCCGTAACAGGTGATGTTGTTGTTCTTGGAACTGATTATTATCTTGAACTTTGGCTCGCGTCAGATGGAACTGTTCATTGGGGGGAGTCGGCTACTTCGGTTATAACAGAACTAGCTACTACTGGCATATCTAAAAAAGTAACTGCTGATAATTATTATACGCTGTTTAGAGTCGAAGCTTTAGCTGGTGCTGCTGCTAGAATTGCGAAAGTTGATATGTTTGAAACAGAAAAACTCAAATTGGGGTAAAATAAAATGGCCCAAATTCCAACAATATATTCTGCTAATAGCAAATCTTTGGTCATTGATCCGACTACTGGCCAAAAGGTTTATGCTAGTCTTGGTAATGAATTGTCTAATTATACTCGGATGAAAACTATCCTATTTCAAGATTGTTTTGATGTTTATTCGCGATCGATTTATGCCAGTACTTATAATTTGGCTGCTGCTGAATTTAAATCAGGTCTTGGTACGAATACTATTGTTCCGCCATTTCCTTCATATGTTTCAAGAGCAAATTTAACGACTGGTGCGTTAAATACAAATAAAGAAGGTACTCGAAGTGTATTGGCTTGCGTTAATCGTGTTAAAATTCCACGATTTTGTATTAAGGTACTTACTGATAATATTAATACTGAATTTAGAATGGGGTTTTATAATGCGGCGAATAAATATGCATGGATAGAATTTAATCCTAGTTTAGACTCCCATTGGCGATTGACTATGGATGATTCTACGGGTGCAGAATATGGATCAACAGTAGGCGGTGTTGTCGGTGCTGGTGTTGATGATTATCTTGAACTTTGGCTTGATTCAGATGGTACTATTCATTGGGGACAATCAGCAACTTCAATTATAACTGAAATTTCTAATGCAGGTATAACTAAAAAATTAACGGCAGATAATTATTATTTTGTATTTTATATAGTTACACGGGAAAATGTTACTCATTTTGCAAGTGTAGATTTTATAGAAATTGAAAAATTAAAATAGGTTAATAGGAGCCGTAAAATGCGAATCGTAAAAGCCGATTTGGCCACAAAAACCATCCCGTCTTATGAAATTCCCGCTCAAACTATTGCAATTACAGAATGTCATATTAAACAAATGGGCAATAAAATTATTATTCAGGGCGGGCCATTTAACCGGGAATTTATCTTGGACAATGCCGATATTGAAGAAAAAATCTACGATATTTTTTGTTATATATTAAATCAAGAAATCGCCGCGCAAGATCGAACTGGTGCTTTATTGCAAGTGCCTGTTATAGAGGGCAACACTGTAGAAGATACGGTTAGGGCTGCTCTTGCAGCGCCGAAAAAAGAAACTAAAGTCCCCGAAGGGACTTAAAAAGCCTTAAAATAGGAGAGGCAAGGAAATGATTATTCAAATGTCCGAAGAAGTGGCCGTTGCGTGTTTATTTGTTGCTATAAGGTCTGCACCGAAGGACAGTGGCAATAATTTAATTTTGCCCAATGGTCAGGCCCAAAGTCAAAGAATGGTCAAAGGCAAAGCAAAAGGAAAATTGCATCGCCGCATTGAAAAGAAATTTAAGGAAATAACAGTAGATAATAAAGTTGTTAAATGCGAGATTGATCTTGAACGAGCGGAAATTGAATTAATTCAGGAATATATTGAAGAGTGGTTTAAATTGGGCATTGACGCTAATTTTATCAGTGCTATGAGTGAACTAGACGATATAATGTCCGATGCAGATAAGGCTATTAGTCAAGAAGTGATAGCGGCCAAAGAAGAAAAAGCCAAAGAAAAACCATAAACAAGCAATCGGGGCTTAAAAAATGGCAATTAATACAATCGGCCAGCAAACTGCCGTAACTTCCGTCATTGGTTTTACCAGTGGCGGTATTGACTATAATGATACTCTTATTATACAAGAAAACGGCGTCAAAATATTTGCCGCGAAAACTACACTACCAGCGGCTTTTTCCAGTGCCGGTGCTGGACATAATTTCTATGAACGTTACGAATCCGGCGCAAATAATCCGGCGGGTGCTGGTTTTAATGCCGCAAATAAGACTATACAATTAGGCGATGGCGGCAATGCTGGTGCTGGTGTAACGAATGGCGGCAATGCCGGAACTTTAACATTTGCTGCTGGTATTCCCGGTGCAGGTTTTGGCGGCGGTTCTGCCGGTGCTCCCGGTTCTGTCAGTCTTCAGTGTTGCATAGATTATCAAAATATAACTGCACCGCCGGTTTCTGCTGTCGGAACGGCGAGAATGTATTATGATTTGGGCACTAATAAGCTTTTATTGAGCGAAAACGGTGGTGCTTTCGGTACTCTTGGCGGTATATCTGGATCTGGTATTTTGGGCCAAGTTACTTATTGGTCTGGTCCAGCGGCTCTTACCGGTAATACTAATTTTACATATGTTAATAATAATTTAACCCTTAGCACGAATACTATTTATGCCGGCGGGCGTATTTCTAATACTGCCCCGGCTGTACCGTTAGCTAGCGCAGTTTTGGCCGATCATACTACGGACGGAACTTATGTAACAATTACCACTCAGGCTGCGCACGGATTTTTTCCTAGTCAAGTAGTTACTTTGGGCAAATATTTTGGTGTAGGCACTGATTGGACTTGGGTTTCTGTTCCGGCAAGTATTTCACCGTTGCCGATTAACAATACTTTTTCTATTTATGATTGTCCAAGTGCAACGACTTTTCGCATTGGCTGCACGAATTTAACGGGCAATGCGACTGTTGTTGGCACAATTACGCCGGTCGCCCAAACTAGTATTGGGCCTTGGGTTAGTTCTGCTTCGCCATATAACAATGTTATAAATACGTCAAATATGGCGTTGCAACGAAATACGTTTGGGGCGCTGAAGAAGCCAAGTACGGGGACGTATGAAGTAACTACATGGACAACTAGAACGTCCGCCGTAGAAACGAGTGGTTGGAGATCTGTTTGTTGGTCCCCGGAATTGGGTATATTTGTTGCGGTTGCTCAAAGCGGTGCCGGAAATCTAGTCATGACATCGCCCGATGGTATCACATGGACTGCGCGCGTGGCTTCATCGGCGTTTGCTTGGGTAAGCGTTTGTTGGTCCCCTGAAAAAGCCATCTTTGTTGCTGTAGCTGCTAGTGGAGCAGGTTCCAGAACAATGTCTTCGCCAGATGGCGTTACATGGACGGGGCATAACTCTGCCAACGATGCAGTTGCCTGGAGTAGTGTTTGCTGGTCTTCTGGAAAATCCTTATTTGTGGCTGTATCGTCGGATTTGACCGTAAACGGAGCCATGACTTCTCCCGATGGTTTAACATGGACATCCAGGACAACGCCGAACAATGGATGGAACAGCATTTGTTGGTCACCCGAGAAATCTGTCTTTGTTGCCGTTTCCGGTGCAGGGGTTAATAGGGTTATTACTAGTCCTGATGGTATCACCTGGACTGGTAGAGTCTCGTCAAACGAAGGCAATAACTGGTATTCCGTCTGTTGGTCACCTGAGAAATCTATCTTTGTTGCTACGTCTCTTGACAATGTAGACAGTGCCATGACTTCTCCAGATGGGATAAGTTGGACTGCAAGAACTTGTACAAATCAAGGATACTGCGTTTGTTGGTCGCCAGAAAAGTCCATTTTCGTTTCACTATCAGGCGCAGATGCGAACAGGGTTTCCACTTCACCGGACGGGATAAATTGGACCGTTAGAACTTTTGCGGTAGCAAGTCATTGGACATCTATTTGTTGGTCACCTGAAAGGTCTATATTTGTTGGCGTGTCACGAGATGGCACCAACCGCGTCATGACCTCCTGCACCAACACCGTCTCGCTCTTCGGCAACATCGAGTGCGACGTGAACGCGCTCGCCGCCGCGACCGCCGATGGCGTGGCCCTCTGCAACACCACGGTGGCGACGGTCGGAACGCAGCAGGTTTCTCCGCGCCTGCGGCTCGGCGGGCATGTGTGGGATACGGGCGCGGACAAGACCAGCGACTGGGCAATATGGAACGTACCCACGGGCGGCGGGGCGGGGGCATCGTACAGCATGCTCTATTTCGGTCACAGTCTTGCTGGTGCCGCTTACGATACCGGCGTTTATATGGTATCAAAATCCACCGCATCGCAATACGGTCTGTATGTAACTTATCCCCAATCGTACAACGGATCGGGATACAATGCCTCCATCTACGCAATCAGTGACAACGATGCCGCAACAGGAGACACGCTGTTCCCGGCCCAAACAAACCCTCCCGCGCTAAGCTGCGCAATCCTTGGAATGAAACGCCAAAACTCGAATTATGTAAGCGCGGGAATAATCGGATGCGCATACGGAGGATTGGAACTTACCGTCGGAGTATACGGGCTCGTGAACACCGACAAGAATTCTGGGCACAACGTGGGAGTGATGGGAGTTGGAATAAACGGGGGGACATCGCCGGTCCAGGTTGGTGGATGGTTCACGCTTGGACAAACTGTCATTCCGACTGTTTCCGCCGCCCTGATTTGCGACAATTTCACGGCAACGGACGCGATCTTCCTGGCTCGCAACAACAACGTCACCGCATTTCAAATTCTCAACGGCGGCGCAGTAAAGTCCGGTGGTCTAATTTCGGCCTATGTCCCAACTGCAATTGGTGCGAACGCAAATAACAAGCGTCAGTGTGATGGGGCTGGGACCGCAACTTTTACGACTTATGTTGCACATGGGTTTTTGACTGGTGAGACAGTCACGGTTGCTCTTTGTACCGATGCAACTTATAATGGCGCGTATTTAATCACGGCAACGCCGACTACTACTACATTTACTGTTGCTTCCGCACATGCAATCGAAGGTTTGACTGCCGATGCTGCTGTTACATTTACAATTAATCCTGTTTTGCGTTTAGGCGCAACGCCGACTGTTCCCGATTCTTTGGCAGATATTATAATTGGCGCAAGCGCAACGACACAAAAAGCTCTAGTCTTGCAAATGAAGTCGGCTCAAACTGCGAATGCTTTTGAAATTCAGAATTCGGCGGGAACTATCATTAGCTCTTTTAGCAATATAGGTGGTTTATTGACTTCCTATGTTGTTCAACAAATTACCGCCGGTGTCGGTACTCCCAATATTCTTACTTCGCCGCAATCTAGAAAAGTAATTACTAACGAAGGTGCTCCCGGTGCTCTTGTATACAATACACTTCCTACTGCTGTGGCGGGACTAGTATTTAAATTCGCATGTCAAGACGTAGATGGAATAGTTATTACTGCTTCCGGTGGAGATACAATTAGGATCGGTGTTAACGTTTCCGCTGCGGCTGGATATATAAAATCCGTAGAAATTGGTGCCTATATAGAGTTAGTGGCAATTAACGCTACAGAGTGGTACGCTGGTAGTGTAATTGGTACATGGACAATTGACGTTTAAGGGGCAATAAAATGGTAGCCATTGTATACGGTATTGCATCTGCACTTCAACAAACAGTTCAAGTGCTTGGTAATAGAAATACAAATACAGTTATAGATTTGTCGTTGGGAAATGTTATTACAGCCACCTTGACTGGTGCCGGTACTTGGAGTTTTATAAATGTTCCGCCTTCTGGAACTGTCGCAACTGCTGTTTTTATTCTGACCAATCCAAGTACGAATATTACTTGGAGTCCTGTACCAAAATGGCCGGGTGGTTCGGCCCCGACAATGACCGTTACTGGTGTAGATATTTTGACGATGATGACAGTTGATGGTGGAACAACTTGGCATGCTGTTAGATCCAGTGCGGATAGCAAATAATGTTTTTCCATGCGGCAGCAAAATCGATGTTGTTTGTGAATCCTTCTGCACCACCACCATCTGAGGGATGGGTAACAATATTAGATTTTAATTTATCCACACAGTCAAATCAAACATTAGGATCAGATATTGCTTATACAATTGGCGGTTTAACGTTTAACAAAATAAATTCTGCTAACGATCAAGTTCCCGCCGCTATAGTCAATGGTTCCGGTCTAGTTATTCAACCGAATGCCGGTGATTTTGTTGGTGCAACGAGAACACTTCCGGCGTTGACACTTGATTTTGCGCAAATTATTACTGGTTATGGATTAGACACACCAATCAGAATATGGCTTTATAATTCAACATTTACTTCTATTGGTTATAGTTATGCATATGCTGCAATAGAAAATTGGACTGTTGGCGATGCGTTTATTAACAATAGACGTTTTTATTTAGTTCCTCCTGGTGATATTAATTATTATTTCAGAAGCCTTTATAATTTTACCACACTAAGTTATGATTCTGGTCCTGCTTCTGGATATGGCGCGAATAATGTTTTAATGATTGAATGTTCATTGGGTGTTGCACAAGGTTGGGCATGTTCATTCATAGGTACTTGGTCTGCCGGATGGCCAGCGTTAAACACACTTCAACCTATAGGGACACACCAAATGTTTGATGGTTCAATTGGTGATTCTTCTAATATTGGTCTTGCGTCTGGATGGAATATTCTTATTGGAGCATGTGGTGGAGTAGGATTTTCTTGTACTTTTGTGAATATGCGTATTGATTACAGAATTTAGGATTTAAAAATGGCAGAATGGAAAACATTATTTGATCTTGATTTTACTGCATTAGGAGATCAAGCATTATCTCCTGATGGTAATTATACTATTGGTGGCTATGTTTTTACAAAATTTAATTCAGCTAATGATGCTACTGCGATGGCTCTTACAAGTGGTTCCGGTATTGTGATAATTCCTGTTGCGGCTACAGATTATCTACCCGGATCTGCAACATTACCTGGACTTAATTTAAATTTATTAACAGCATATCCTAGTTTTGCTATGGATACTCCGTTGCGGGTTTGGGTTTATTTTACTAGTAATTTAAGTGCAGATTATGACGGCGCTATGCTTACTATTAATAATGGAGCATTTAATTTATGTTATGAGCATAGATTATTATATTATGCCGCTGCTGGTGGAATATCACATTACGATCAGGGTTTTTTAAATAACGTATCTCAAGGAGATATTTCAGTTACCGGTTATGGAACAACTAACGTTCTTACCTTAGAATGTCCATTTGGTGTTGAATCGGGAAAAGCGATTAGTCTTGCGGGAACATGGGCGGCAGGATGGCCCGCAGTAGGTAATATGTTGCCAGTAACAGGTTATACAATGCTTTATAGAACATCTATTAATATTTTTTCATTTGGTGGTCTTGCAACAAATTGGCAAGTTGTTATTGGTGCTTTTCGTGCTGGAAGTGCGACTGCTTTGAACGTTACTTTTAAGAATATGAAAGTAGAATACAAAATTTAGGGATTAAACATGGCAGGGTGGACAACAATATTAGATCTTGATTTTGCGGCTCAAGGTACTCAAACTTTAGCCCCGGATGGTAATTATACCATTGCGGGACTTACGTTTCGAAAATTATGGTCAACCGAAGAATCTTCTGCAATGACACTTACAAACGGTTCTGGAGTTATTATCCAACCTACTCAGGGTGGAGATAATTCATCTTGTTTAGCTGAATGGCGGGGCGATTTTCGTAAATTACCAATGTTGGCTCTTAATATCCAGCAAGTGATATCTAGTTTTTCTTTTGATACGCCGATTAGAATATGGGCATATAATTCAGCAAATAATTCCGCTGCTAATTATGACGCCGCAATTCTCGCATTAGATACATATAATGCATCAGTTAGAAATAGTTTCTTTTATTCTCTTTGGAGAGGATATAGCACAACTACTGGACATAAAGTAAGAATTAATATTTCTCAGAATAATTATCCTACTGAGTCACAAATTGCCGCATATTTTGCTCAAGATGTAATGGTTATAGATTTACCTTGTGGTGTAATGGCTGGATTTGGAACGGCTTATTCTGGCACTTGGTCTGCTGGATGGCCAGCGTTAAGCACTTTACAACCTTTATTTTCGTTTAATGTATACGGTAATAATGGTTTAGTATTTATGGCAACCGCTAAAACAAATTATGCGCCTTCGACATGGGATGTATTTATGGCTGCACAAAGAGATGGTGCGGCAACAGCATTGTCTATTACTTTTGCGAATTTACGCATTGATTATAAAGCCTAAAGAAAGGGTCTTTCAATGATTTCAATTCAAGTAAATGACGATGGAACCGTGACAGTTACGATAAGTGTAACGCAAGCACGAGCGGCAATGTTAGCACAAGCAAATCCAGATAATGCCGACCGAGCATTTCGAGAAGGTATCTTGACCGATGCATCTCTCGCATTGGGTTCTGCTATTCAATTAAACGAAATTGGCGATATTGACGAAAAAATCGCGGCAGAAAAAAGCGCAATTGACAATAAATATGCTTATGTTAAGACAATGGTTATTCAGGGTGATATCAGTTCTGCCGTCGCGGCATTAGTCATAAAGAAATCTGATAAAGAAGAAATTAAAGAAGAAATTAAAGAAGAAATTAAAGAAGAAATTAAAGAAGAAATTAAAGAAGACGAGCCACTATGACAATATGCATACATTATATCACAATAAACGCTATTCTGTCCGATATGATGTCATTCTGACGATATAATGCCGTATTGACAATGCATAGAAATTTGGGTTTTTCTACAAGTCCTTGGTGCGTATAGGGTTACGACCAGAAGATAAACGAGAATTTGCTTGATTTCTGTTAAAGTATAAGGTATAGTAAGAGTGATATGCCAGAGTCCAGTATTGAAATTATTAGTAATTAAGTTTATTGATTTCTATTTAACAATTACTCGCTTATATCGAGTAAGAGTAAAACATGCAAAACTTAATACGTGAGCAATTTTCTCCCATTGTGGGAGAAGTGTTTGTTGATTGGTTCTCAATTTTAATTTGGAGGGTAGTAAGATGGCACTAAAGCTTTTCCATCTCGTTCAGAACACTGCTATTGCGGCGGCGGGTACGGCTATTACACATGGATTGCGAGATTTAGTTGGTGGTGTTGAAACTGCGGTTATGCCCGATGTTGTTTTTGCTGTTCCGAAGTCTGACAACGGTTGTTTTCCTTATGTTTCGACAAGTCTTATACCTTACAGTGCGACCGTAACGGTTGGTCATAGCGATGCTGGTAATGCTCGCAATTTCGATATTCTTATGATGCGTGTACATTCTATTATGTCAACTTTTGCGGGCGATGCTGGTTTTTCCGTCGATATCGTTTTGGATGCAAGCACTCGTCTTGCTCCCGCTACTACACCGTGGACTTTGACAGCATTTAACAAAGATTTTGATTGTTCTCCGTCAGGAATGTGTTATCTGACTTTCGTTGAAGACGGTGCGCTTAATATTACACTGAGTGTTTATCTTGATGCTGCAAGAAGTGCTCTTATTGCTTCCGGTACTCGAAACGGTACTGGTGCTATGACTTTAACTCCTGCGACTGGCCATTCGTTTGCTGGTACAATCGGTGTTACTCAGAATGGTGCGGCTGTAACTGATGCGACTATCACGATTGCTGTTCAGCGTTTTGGTACTGCACAAAATAAGTATAGTCATGGCGCAAAGGCTATTTCTATTTCAAATGCTGGAACTAATAATGACGCATTGCTCACGCAAGCAAACGTTCTACAGATTCCGACATTTGCGTGGTGTGTTCCTAAAGCCAGTCTTGGTGCAATTGATCGCAGTTCTGGCGTTACGACTACGCCGCTTGCTACCGGTAACTTACAGTATATCAATGGTTCAGGTGCCCCCGCTAACCATGATCTATTTACTTGGTTCCTACCGACTATATTTACTGCCACTTCTGCTACTCAGAAATATATCGAAGTAAGACAGAACGTTGCGGTAACTGGCGGGACGCCGGATGTTTATAATCCTCTCTTGCTGGAAAACGGCGTTTCAGTTGCTCCTGATATCGTGATTCCGATTTCCAAGAATAATCAGGCTACTTGTGTATGGTTTGTTGCTACTGCAATGGGAACCGGAAATATTTCGGTCGATCATGGTGATGGTGCAAACGTTCGAAATGCGGACATTGTTTACATGAGGATTCCGTCGATTCTACGGGAGATCTAAATTGAATAGCTTATTCGCAACGTTTGGCGGCAAAAAGATGGTAGTTTGTATAACCGGTATGATTTGCGTAACGGTTATTGCATTATATAGTAATATTACTCCAGAGAATATGAAGTATGTAATTGGTGGAATAGCTGCTATGGTATCTTCTTTCTGCGTTGGCCAAGGTATTGCCGATAGCGGCTCAATGGGCAAGACAAGTTCTATTGCAAACGCAGTGGATCTTAAAAAGACGGCTTTATTGGCAAATCCGAAATAACTCTAATTGCCGAAACCTTCTAGGGGATTGAGCCTAGCTCTCTCCTAGAAGGTGCGGCAAAGGAGCATTATGGATTTACTTAGCAAACTCACAGATTTAGGAAAAGAAAATAATAAAACAAGTTATCTGGACCAAGCTGAAACTGAATATAAAACGCTTAAACATATGGCTCTTATGCTTATAAATAATATCGACAATGCTTATGAAAATTTGGATACTTTGGATACGGACGATCTAACTGAAAATATTAAGAAAATTCAAGCTATTTTAAAACTATTAAACAAACACAATACAGACTTTTATGTCTCGGCCAAAAAACACATTGAAAAAATAAAAACTGACCACTTTAAACTTAAGGCGGGTCAATGACCGTTTTATAAATAACGGTTTGAAAGTCCTTGCCAAAAGGCAACTTTCAACGCAAGCATTGACTAGACAACGATTGGAAAGGAGGAAAAGACAAAAGAAAGTTCCAATCAAACTGAACAGTCTAATCCGTGGCAGGATAAAACACATTGCGAATGCCACCCTAGTTTGCATTCCCTGTGACTGTCAGTGTCGAAGGGTTGTACACAGTATGGTTTCCTTGAACCTGCTTACAGCTAATCAAGGATTTTAAGGAAAAGAAATTGACAAAATCAGTACCAGTAGTAGACAAAGATGGAAAGCCGCTTATGCCAACAACATCTTGGCGAGCGGCTAGATGGATTAAGAGTAGAAAAGCTACTCCATTTTGGAAACATGGTATATTTTGTGTTCGATTGAATGTAGAACCTTCTGCAAGAAATATGCAACCTATAGTAGTAGGTATTGATCCAGGTAGTAAAAGAGAAGCATTTACTGTTAAATCAGAAAAGAAAACACATTTGAATATTTTAACATATGCAGTTACTTGGGTTAAAGATAGAGTAGAAAATAGAAAAAGTGCTCGTAAAAATCGTCGTTTTAGAAAGACTCCATGTAGAAAGCAAAGAAAAAATAGAAAAATGGGTGGATTACCTCCTTCTACTAAAGCTAGATGGCAGTTGAAGCTCAGAATTATTAATAAACTTGTTAAAATATTTCCAATTTCCAAACTTATAATTGAAAATATTAAAGCTAAAACGATTGGACAAGAAAGATGGGATTCTAGTTTTAGTCCTTTAGAAGTTGGAAAGAAATGGTTTTATGAAGAACTCGGTAAAATTGCTCCTATTAAAATTATGCAAGGTTGGGATACATATAATTTAAGAAATCAACTTGGATTAGAAAAAACTTATTCAAAATTAGAAGAAGAATTTTCTGCACATAATGTCGATAGTTGGTTACTAGCTTGGAGCGAAGTTGGTGGTAAACAAAAACCAGAAGATGAATCTTTGTTAATTTTGGTTTCTTTGGGGTTTCATCGAAGACAATTACATTATTTTAAATTTATTCATGGAGGAAAACGACGTTTATTCGGAGGAACAAGAAGTCTTGGTTTGAAACGGGGAAGTTTAGTGGATCATTCCGAATATGGTCTTTGTTATATTGGTGGAACATTAAAAGGAAGATTAAGTTTACATTCACTTGTAGACGGTAAAAGAATTTGTCAAAACGCGAAATTAGAAGATGTTAAATTTAGGGCATTTAATAGTTTTAGATTTTACAGAAAGGAGGATATCGCTAATCCATTTGTTGCTTAAAATAATGGTTTAGCGAAATATTTATGAAAATGCTAAAGCCGTTTGAGTCAAAAGATTGTGATCCGAACGAGATCTTGGTGTTAGACCAAATGTGCCGCGAAAAATGCGAATGCGGTTGTGCGAATCGCTTTGTCGGAATAGATTCGAACAAGGATTGCGCACAGGCAATTGTTTGTGATTATGACGGTCGTTTGGGCGAAATCGCGGAAAGAATGGGGCGAACTTTTAATGCGTTTTGCGTAACGATTGGCCGATATATCGCGCAGAAAACTAACAATAATCCCAATCTTCACGATTCATGTGCCGAATTGATAATGCCGATTTATGAGAAAATACAGGATCTAGAAGTTGGCACGGTTATAACAATTGTTAGAATTGGCGATTCGGTCGGCCTTGCAATTGTTAAACTTCCTGAACCCAAAATTGCACCCGCGCCGAAAGTAGAAAAAGATGAAACCAAAGAATTAGAGCCTGTAGTGACACAAATAGAAGAAATTTCGCCAGCGCCAGTTGTGCCCAAAAAGCGTGGCCGACCGAAAGGCAGTTAAGGCGATAAATATGTCAAGTAAAACTAATAAACAGGTTGAACAAATTGTATTATTTGTAATTGGCGGTATTTTATTATATATTATTGTCGGAAATTTGCAGAAAAAATGGCCGGGCCTGTTTGGTCTGGATGATCCAAATGGCAAATTACTAAGATAGGGGTGTAAAATGGCAATCGAACTAGATCAGGCCGAAAATTGTTAACAGCCATTGTTTTTAAAAGATGGTTCGGAATGACCTAGCCAATAGGCGACCTTCCGACGTAAGTGTTAACTAGACATGGATTGGAAAGGAGGTAAAACAAAAGTCCAATCAAACTGAACAGCCTAACTCGTGGCAGGGTAAGACATATTACAGACGCTCCCCTAATCCGTAATCCCTGTGGCTGTCAGTGTCGAAGGGGTATATACTTATTCGAGTTTTGAATTGCTTACAACAATTCAAAGATTTTAAGGAAATGTAATTTGAAAAACATGGTTCCAGTTGTAGATAAAAATAATAAACCACTTATGCCAACTACTCGTAGAAGGGCCTCTAAGTGGATTAGAAGTAGAAAGGCTACCTATTTTTATAAGCTAGGCGTATTTTGTGTTAGGTTAAACGTAGAACCTTCTGCCAGAAATATGCAGCCTATAGTAGTAGGTATTGATCCAGGGAGTAAAAGAGAAGCATTTACAGTTAAATCAAAAAGGAAAACTTATTTAAATGTTTTATCGTATGCGGTTACTTGGGTAAAAGACGCAGTTGAGGTACGCAGGAATATGCGTAAAGCTCGCAGATTTAGAAAAACGCCATATAGAAAACCGAGACAAAATAGAAGAGGAAGAAAATTACCGTTTTCTACTAAGGCTAGATGGCAGTTAAAACTTAGAATTGTCAATAAATTTATTAAAATATTCCCAATTTCTCAATTTATAGTTGAGGATGTTAAGGCTAAGAAAACTGGTCAAAGAAGGTGGGATTCTAGTTTTAGTTTGTTGGAAGTTGGTAAAAAGTGGTTTTATGAAGAACTTAAAAAGATTGCTTCTGTTAAAATTATGCAAGGACGGGAAACATCCGATTTAAGGAATCGACTTGGATTAGAAAAAATTGTTCAAAATTAAAGGAAGAATTTTCTGCACATAATGTTGATAGTTGGATTTTAGCTTATAGTGAAGTTGGCGGAAAGAAAAATCCAGATAATAAATCTTTATTAATTGTGGTTCCATTGAGATTTCATAGGAGACAATTACATCATCTTCAGTTTTCTAAAGGTGGAAAACGATTAAAATATGGAGGTACAAGAAGTCTTGGATTGAAACGAGGAAGTTTAGTAATTCATCCTAAATATGGACTTTGTTATATTGGCGGTACACCTTTTAAAAATAAATTAAGTTTACATTCACTTATAAATGGCGAAAGAATTTGTCAAAGCGCTAAATTGGAAGATATTAAATTTAAATGTTATAGTAGTTTTAGATTTTACAAAAAAGAAAATTCTGTTGCCTGAAGACAACAGCACTCTGTAAATTTAGATAGGGGAATTACAATGGCAATTGAACTGGATCAAGCTGAAGGCTATGCTATTGCACAGGGTATAATTGTTCGCAATCCCGATACGCCGGGAGTGCCGACAAGCTTTACACATCATACGGCGGGTTATGTTCAAGAATTGCAACTATTGCCGATTTTGCAACAGTACGATCCGACGATATTCAATTATATTGCCAAGAATTTCGACAGTGCTTCTTCAAGTTATAATCCGACATTAGCTTCGGCATATCGTTCGTCAAATTCCGCTTTAAGTTTCTTGGACAAATACAAGTGGTTTTTAGTAATTGGTCTTTCTGCTGTTGCTGTCATTTACGTGATGAAGCGATAGAGAATTTGAACAATTTTTGATTAGGAGAAATGTCATGAGTCTTTGGTTAACTACGGATGATTTGATGCCAGATGATTTAAATCCCGAAGATATGTCGTTTGACGAACTGGTCGAAAGTAATCAGTTGTTTGGTATTGGCAATGTTGGGAATGTTGGTTATTTGGCGCAAGATGAATCTTCTGTGCCATTGCCTAATTTTGATGCTATAAACGCATTATATCCTAATCCGGTTCCTGCTTCTACACCTACTTATACTACGCCCGCACCTGCTGCACCGGCTACTGCTGCACCCGCAGCACAGACTTGGTATGATCTTACAAGTATTTTCCCGAGCGTTCCGGGTGCTTATATTCCGCCGATTGATGTTTCGGCAAGTTCATTCAAATATACTCCTGGCGCACAGTCTTCTATTAAATTAAGCCCAATGACTCCTACACCCGCTGCCTCTACTGGTAGTGTATGGGATAATGTTCTGAAGACGCTTGGAGTAACTGCTGCTGTTGCAGGTTCAGTTGCACCGGCATTTATGTCAAAAAAGACAGCGGCAACACCTAAGCCGATTATATCAGTTCCTAAGTCTGACAATACTCTTCTTTATGTTATTCTTGCGGCAGTAGGAGTTGTTGTTCTTGGCGGAATGTTCTACGCACGAAAGCCGCGAAGTGTCAAGGCTGTTGCGGCAAATCGTCAGCGACGAAATCGTCTTGGTATGTTTGCCTAATTTTGGATAGAATAGGGGAATTAACATGCCAAGTGGCAAGAGACAAATTAAGCAAAATGGGCCAATTTGGTTGACAATTATTGAATTAGTCGGCGTTGGTCTTATTTTATACTATGGTTATAAATATTTTGCGAGTAGGTTTTTGAACACGACGCCTTATGCTCCCGGTGTTAACCCTACTACTGGTTCTGTGCCTAGTCCAACTGTTACGGGGTCATATAAGATTTTCATTGAATTTAAGAAAGCACCGAAGGAACAGGATATAACCGATCTTAAATTCATGATACCGAGTTTTGATACTAGTTATATTGATAGTGTTACTAAGGGCAAAAAGACTACATATGGTCTTCTGGCACGAATTCCGATTACTTATGTTGCTGGTGATACTGAGAATTTCGTAAATCAGCTTAATCAGTTAGCATTTGTTCAACAGGCCCGTTTAGTACAGGGTTAAGGCGCAAAATGGGCGAAATTATTAGTTTTTTTGATTTGTATTCTCGCAAAGGGCGGGCGCGAGCGAGTCGTTTTTCTCAGAGAGACTCTTATACTGGTCGTGAATTGTTAAGCGGTAGGTTGGGAAAATATCGAGTGCCGCGAAAGTCCAAACAAGAAACGCGAGAATTGGCTAAGTGGTCAATTTTCGACAATAATAGTGTGAGCAATTTTAGAAGAAGGAGATCGAAGATGGCGTATCGCAAAAATTTTTCACCGAGTAAAGTTTTCATGTACATTGGTCTTGGCATAGTTTTCTATTGGGGCTATAAGCAAGCGGTACGCAAGGGCTGGATCAAAGAGCTATCTTTCTTACCGGTAGGCAAGCGACATGCTACAACTGCGGCTGTTCCGGTTGTTGCGCCAACGCAGCCGACTCTTGAACAGTCTGCACCAATTGTTGCGCCCGATACAATCGTTACAACTACGTTAACCGCAACACCGATTCCGGCGGATTCTGCTGTGACGACTGCCGATGCAATTAATGCGAATATCGCCGCTTCCGGTGGTGTGTCGGAATACGAGGTTTTCTAACGTGACAGCTAAAACTAAGAAAATAATTACTTACGCTGCAATTTTTGTTGGCGCTTATGTGATCTATAAGAAATTTATAAGCAAGAGTCCTGGATTATTGGGATTGGGTAAAACTGACCCATATATTAAAGCACAAAAAGTTGCCGCAAAACAGGCATCAAAAATACAAAAAGCAATTGGTAAATTTATGTCACAAGCGGATAAGAAAGAAATAGAAAAACAAAAGTGGCTCCATAAAGCTGAACAAAAATTAGGTAAACGAATAGAAAAAATACAAAAAGCACAAACTCCTATTCCTCTTGACGCAATTTTGACTAATACTGGTGGCGTTTCTGCATACGAGGTATTTTAGTCATGACACCAAAAACGAAGCAATTGGTTACTTACGGTTTGATTGGGATTGGCGTTTATATTGCTTACAAGAAATTTGTAAGTACTGGTCCTGGTTTATTGGGTCTTGGAAAAGTGCCTAAATTGTTAAAGACAGAACGAGAAGCTCAAAAGCAAACGAGAAAAACAGCGGCAGCGGCAATAAAAGACAAGAATCAACTTATTGCTAAATTGCTCAAAGAGGCCGTTGATGCTAACCCTAACTTAAAGAACGATCCGAATGCAATGTTTACGACCAAGGTAGATATTATAAATAGAGTAGCGGCTATGCAGGGTTATTTGGGCAATGATGTTGTGGCAACAGACGTAACTCCTACGCAAAAAGAACTGAATAAGCGTATGGCTGCTAAGAATAAAGTTTATCAGGCTATAATTGGTGAAGAGATTATCTATAATCCCAATTTAAAAGATGATTCAAATGCATTATATACATTGAAGGCTAATCTTGATAATAAGTTAGACTTGTTCCTCGAAAGTTTACGGGCATAGGCTTTTTTAATTTTAGGAGAAAGTCATGACATCCAAGACAAAGACGATTTTGACCTACGGTTTGGCCGGAATTGTTACTTACATTCTTTATAAGAAATATGTAAGTAAGGGTCCGGGCCTATTGGGATTAGGCAAACATGGTGGCAGGGGCCGTTTTGGTAAGAAACAAAGTGGGCCTATTACCGTGCCAGCGGGAACTGCTGCCACTGCTGCTGCCGATATTATTGCTAGTGACGCGGCTACTGGCGCAACGACTACTGCACAAACTGATACTGCTGGCGATACGAGTGGTGATGAAAAGCCGGGAGTTTATATGCCTCGGTATTTTTCTGTTCCGAAGAAAATGACCGATTTTTATGATGGCTACGATATGATAGCCAATGACGAAGAATTCTAATGCCAAGTATTAAAAGTGTGATTCTTTATACGCTTGCTGGAATTGGCGTATACTTGCTTTATAAAAAGTATATTCGTTCTGGTCCTGGTATATTGGGCTTAGGTCGTCATGGTGGACATGGTGGGCATCATGGTCACGGTGGACGTGGGCGCGGCTACGGTTCTGGCTATGGCCTAGTATGGGAAGGTTATTATCCCGGTGAAGATATTATTTTGACCGATATTGATCTTCCCGATATTGAAGATGATTTGGATTCTGAAGATAGCGACGAATAATAACTAATGAAAACTTCGACCATAATAATTGGTGCGATAGTTCTTGCTGTCGGTGGATACATTATCTACCGGCTTTGGTCGTCTAGTCAGCAAGCGTCAACTATTAGTAATTTGAGTACTGCTGTGAATACTTTAAGTCAGCAAGTTTCTACTGTGCAGCAACAACAAGATATTGCGGCACAACAGAAAAATCGAAATTTAGCGGCTAGCAAAATACCAGGATAAATAATTTAGGAGAAGAGTCATGGCGCGCTACAAGAGAAATTTTGAAGTCAGTAAGTACTATAACTATCTTTATATTGCTGCTGGTGCTGCCATTGCGTATGCAGCCTATAAATACATAGAGTATATTCAGCAAAATACTGAGATTATTACGCAGGGTGGCGTTCCACAGTCAGGATATTTTGCGACCCTGTTTGATCCATTTGGAACTTCTACTAGTGCTGCCATACAATTGCAAAATCAGGGTGTAGATACTGGTAGTGGTTATGGAGCGCAACAGACTGGATATACACAACAGCCGCAATATTATTCGCCAACGCAGCAACAGTATTATCAGCCAATTAGTCAACCGGCGGTGACGCCATACTATGTCAATAATATTACGGTTATTTATGATAAGAATTATCAAGGTACTGTTATTCCTAAGATTAATAGTTTATTGGGTATTGACGTTACGCAGTACGATCAGGATTATAAGTATACCACAACCGATACTACTGGTACTAATGTGCAAACGGTAGATCCAAATAGGCGACAGGTTAAGATGTCTTTTACTAATCTGCAAACACTGAATGCAAATCAGATTAATGGTATCAAGGGTATTGCGGGTGTACAAAGTGCAACGTTTACGAAGAATGTGTAATCTTTAATTGGGAGAAAGTCATGAATACTAGTACGATAGTAAAAATCGCAGTTATTGGCGTTGTAGGTTACTTAGTGTATAAGATATTTATTAAGAAGCCTGTTGTTGCGGCTACTGTAACACCGATGCTGCCAACTGCCGAAGAATTGCAACAGCAAAAGTTGGCCAATGCGAAAGCATCCGAAATTGATATGATTGATACTAATAATGCTCTGAGCGTTGCGGCAAAATTGCTCATGAAACAGGAAGTAGACACTAGGTACTCTTATATGGGCCTGAAGTCATGAAAAAAGAAACGATAATTAATGTTCTTGCTATAGCTGCGGTTATTTATGTTATATATTATTTGATTACAAAGGGCAAAACGGCTAACGCGACTACTACCAGTGCGGCGACACAAGTTAGCCCGACAACTGTACCTGAAGCCGCACCGGCTATGCCCAAAGAACAGGCTATTAAGCAAGAGCAATTGGCGGCAATGCAAGATGCAGAAATAGCGGCTATTGACGCAAATCCATCTTATGATAGTCTTTCGAAAATATTTATGAAGCAGGAGATAATGGCAAGATACAAATCTCTCGGTCTGTTGACATCCGGTGGAGCACACTAATATAACACAATAGGGGTATCACCAATGAGCGATCTTGGCGATTTACGCAAGACTGTAGAAGATGGATTTCTAAGGGTACATACTCGTTTAGACGGTATTGCCGAAGGCTGTAAAAAGTGTAGTTCTATGATATCAGCACATGAAGTAGAAATTAGAACTCTCTGTACTGAGAGTGAAAGGAGACAAGCTGAAGCCAGTAGAGTTTCAGCCGAAGCAGGTAGAATTACCGCTGAAATGGCCCGCGTTGATGCTGAAGTAAAAAGAGCGAATAATGGCGTTGAAGAAGTTAAGAAAATACCTAGAAGTAACAATAATAATAATGTACCAATGCCAATTGTTATTAAATTAATTGCCGTTCTTGGTGCTGTAGTAACCTTGCTTTCTGCCGGTTATATTGGACTTAGATTTTATGAAGCAAAACTTGCAAATGCCACTGCGGCATCTTTCGACACTAAGAAAGAATAGGCCAAACATGATCTTCGAAGTGCTAAAATCAAATATCGACTGGCGCAAATTGCGCTATTGCTCCGTAAGCGATCTTTTGGACGCGGCTGTTTTTAAGCGGCCCGTAATTATCAAGGCGCGAAGTAAAATCGACGCGCTAGAGACTTTGGGTAACGTTGATTATATAAAAATGCCCGGCCAAAGACACATTTTCTACGACGCTAATAGGCCAAGTGCGGTCTTTTACATAACAAGAGTTGGTTAATTTTTCGCGGTGGGCGCGGCGAGGGCAACATGGCAATCCAAGACGTGATTACTGCTAATTATGGCGGAAATTATTCGGCATTTTCGCAGCAAGTGCAAGGCAATCTTAATTCGTTGCGCAGTACATTTAGCGATATGTCGGGCACTGTAATGGCTTCGCAGCTTTATTTGAGCGAATCCATGCCGCTCGACATGAAACAAATGTTATATAATCAGCTAATGGGTCTTATCGAATCGGCCCATAGCAGCGGGCGTATTGGCGACAGAGAATATGTATGCGCGCAATCTCTCGCGGCGGGCGGATTCGTTTTTCGCCCTAGTTTCCTGAACACTACCGATCAATTAGAAATAGAAGCGCGACGTTATTGGTGGGACTATAACGGATTTTATGGTTTCTATATTAATGCTCTTAAGATCGGCCAAATTTACGACCGCGCCAGTGCCGATGCAATCGCGGGATCGGCTATAAGTCTCTATGACGGCTTTTGGGATTCGGCTTATAGCATTCTTAAGAAGGGCCAAAGTGATTTGGTCGGCTTTATCGCGGGCAATTTTTCGGATAAATTGAACGAATTCTATGACAATTACGCGAAAGCAAAAGACTCTTACAATTGGGCCATGCAAAATCCGAGCGCTTTTGATCTCGATACTTTGAACCAAATACAGATTAACAATGCACAGGCAGATTATCAGTATACTTACGTACAGCAAAAATTGGCCAATGCGGGCCTGAATCCCCAAACAGGCGGCGTTTCCGGCCTTGGTGATTTGGGCGTAGCGCCATTGGTAATTGGCGGCTTAGTCGTTGCGGGCATGGTCGCGCTTGCCGCAATTGCAATTGCTGTGGCATTCACGGCTATTTGTATCGCCACGCCGCTTTGCGTTTATATTTGGACCACAGTTGACAAGGCAAAATTGGCGATATATCAGCAACAGTTAGAAAATCCTAATCTTAGTGACGCGCAACGCGCGAATATATTGCAATTGATTGGCGAAACGGATACTTCAGGCGGTATTCTTAGTGGCATGACCAGTTCTATCAAATGGGTCGCAATCGCGGCATTGGTTATAGGTGTACCAGTAATAGTTTATTTGGCGGCAAAAAAGTACAAATCTAAAGGTTCTCCCGGCGTTACGAAATCTTTGACCGATACAGTTAAGGGTATACTGCCAGCGCCGATTAAATCTAATCGGGGCCGAAGGCGCAAATCTAGGCGATAAATAATGGCTAGTTATAAGCAAAACATAGATTTTAGGAAATCTGGTAAGAAAGTGCCAGATATTAATATCAATATTTACTTTACGTGGTTAGTTAATAAGTATGGTTTATCTAATTGGTTCGAAAACTATTGGCGCTTTTCACAAACACTTAAAGATCAAGTAACAGATATAGGAATGATAGGATCGGTAGCTATATGTGAATTTAATATGGGGTCATGTCGTTTGGCACAAGATGCAATAAAAAAATTAAATATAGAAAATCTTTATTTATTAGATGATGTCAAAAATTTACATTTTTACAATGAATTAAACAAGATGTCTAGAGAAGATAGTTATGATTTGTTTCACTTTTTTGCGTTAAATACTAACATGTTTGAAGTTATACCAACATTAGGTACTTTATATATAAATACTGCCGAAGAATATAAGGAAAAGAACAAAAATTTATATAATCATTATTTATCTGTCATAAAATTATTAGCTCTTTATGATGAGCGTTTTGTACAATTTGTAACAGAACTAAAAAAGAAAGGCTTGTTATAATGCCTAGTTTATACAATAATATTCGCATAGGCGGCATAGATCCCGCAAGTTTCAGAAATTTCGGCCTATGCGCCTTGGAATTTAGTGACGGTGCAGCAAAATTACTAGATATAAGCCTATTTAAGTTCTTAGGTGAAGAGAAAGACCCCGAGCGTTTTAGGTTATTATATAACAAGACACAAGAGCTTATAGTTAACAATAAGCTAAATATTTTGGTCATAGAAAAATCAATAAATGCCCATATTAGCTTTGTTGGCAATAATATAACAGAAAATATAGGCGTGATTAAACTTTGTGCATTTGATAATAAAATTAGACTTATCGAAATATTGCCGAATGTTGTTAAAAAGGCTTTGACAGATTATGGCCTAAGTTCTAAGTTAGATATGATAGCCAAAATAAAAGACATGTTCGGCCTAGAAGCCAATATTACAGAACACGAAGCCGACGCAGCGGCGATAGCAATAGTAGGTATATATTGGCTTAACTCTGAGGACAAGCGAGCGGCAAAAGCAAGCAATCTAATGACAGTAGGAGCGTAAAATGCGTTTAGAAGATCCTGTTATTATTACATCAAGATTGCTACCCGGTGTTCGCTGTGGTGATCTGGAAGTAAGTATAGAATATTCTAAAAATCAGGAGATGAAGGCAGGACTAGATATAAATATTATCTGGATAGTAAAAGAAAAAGCTATATAAAAGAAGATTTACAGTCAGGTTGTGACGGTGGTGATTTACAAATGGGTTTAGAATCTTTATTAGACTTTTTGGCAGCATCTACAGAATCTAGAGAATTATTTCCAGAATGGGTTGTCGATGCAGTAGATAGTGATGCATGTTCTCTTATAGTTGAAGATCTTCAGTCTAAAAGATGCATTGAGGAATAACGGAAAGGGGCGACAATGGCCAACGTAGCGGCAAATTTACTGACAAACATCTCAGATGCGGCGGGCGCATTGCAAGAAGCGCAGCCGACTTTGACAAAAGCAATAGCGCAATATAACGCGGCTAGTCCCGATATTGATTGGTTCTTAGAGAATAAATACACGATTGTCGCCGGTTTGGCGTTTGTTGTTTTTGTTAGTGCGTATTTTGGCGCGCTGACGGGAGTAAAAGCAGGGAAATAGCAATTTGTTAGATCATGTCCCATTGGGACCAAACATGCCCTCGCGGGCGCAAGGAGACAAAAGATGATAGCGAACACTGTTGCGACCTACGGGTTAGTGCTGGAAGAGATCAAGCCGTTTCTTATGCAAGAAAAACTCTACGGATCGGCCCTTCAAGGCTTGCATAGTTTGGTCATATTGCTCGCCGCCGAAAATAAATTAATAGATCCAGACGAATACGATTGCGACGGCCACGAAGATCTTTTCGAAAAGGTCGTTGATCGCATTATTGCCAATCCAAGATTTGCCCAAATTGAAGATGCGAAAGAACTTGCCGAAGAACTTACGCAAATGGTGGCGACTTTGGATCAAGCAAACTTTAACGAGCAAGTCGAACAAAGTTTTGACCAAGCAGACGACGAAATTATTGAACAACCCGACGAAGGCGCAGAAGAAGCCCAATCGGCTGATGGCGACGAAGAATCTGAACAAGAAATAATTGACACTGAGCCGGATTTTAATGTTGAACGTCTAGAATAGGTGTATAAGTAGGAGTATAGAATGTTAGGTGACGGCGCGACAGGTTTCGATTGGGGCGCACTGACGCAAGGGCTAACTGCCGCCGCTGGCGTTGCCAAGACCGTTGTAGGCATGACGCAAGGCAGTCAAGCACCCGCGACAGGTGGCGCGAGTCCCAAGAAACAAGCAGAATTGGCGCGGCAAACAAAAATGGCCAATTTGGCCTATAAGAAAACTTGGCTGGATTATGCCTTACTTGGGACAGTAATTGCCGTTATTAGTTTGGTCGGCTATAATGTCATGAAAAAGGCAATTAAATAATGGCGCGACGAAAATTTCGGCCCAATGGCGCAATTTTTGACGTGGCCATATTAGGTGTTATGGCCGTAGTGGGCTATTATATTTATAAGAAATATTTTACGGGTGTTTCGACAACACCTATACAGCCTACACCTACACCAATCGCACCGACCCAAATAAGTTGGCTAGACAATATAATAACACCAATAAGAAACATTATACAATCCGTACCGGTTACTCCAACACAACCATTATTTAGTTATATGGAATATTACACAAATGCATCTCTTAGCCCAAATGAAACTTTGACACAGGCGCAATTTAACGATTTTTATGCAAAAACAGGTGTCAATCCCAAAGATCAAAAATATATAATTAGTAAGCCGCCAGTTGGAATGATAGGTGGTGGTACTGGTTATAGAATACATTTAAGCGAACTAAAGATTCCAATAGATACTAATTTTGTAAATTATATTAATAGCCTTAAGACTCCTAGTGGCAGACAGTTCTTTACTCTTTTGAATCAAATAGCCATATAATATAGGAGTATCAAAATGTCCCGTAGACGTTATAATCCCGTGGCTCCGGTTAAAGAACCGATAACTAGGCCCGCGCCAAGCCCTACTAGACCGGGACCGGCACCTAGTCCCAAGCGCGACCCGTTTAACGTGCCGAAACCGCACATATTGCCGAAACCAAAAGCTATTCTCTATCGGCGCAATCAGCTAACTTTCGAGAATTACGCCAATAGGCAAATTATCGCATTTTGGCGCGGCTTGCGAGATTCGGGACACTTGTTCGGCCAGAATGCGCTTTTAGTTTCTAACGGTTTGCGCCTTAGCCGCGAAAGTTTTGGGTATGTAGCGAACAAAGTACATGCCAAAAATCTTAATATAGACATGGCGCATGTTTATAATTGCTATCGTGAAATTCAGGGCATCGAAAGGGAAAATAAAGGCCAATTAGAAGCCTTGGCCAAAGACATAACAATAAAATTATGGGGCATTCTGCCCGATAGGCTAAACGGCGAAATCGGCCCGGTCAGCAAAGAGCTTTTTGATGAAGATACAAACGCTGATTTTGACCCGAGTGAATTGTCAGAGTCAGACCGGGCCGAAATCAATAAGCGCATAATTTGCAATATCTTGACCCAAGGCGGTGCAGTTCATATTATGTTATCGGCGCATCATATGGTAAAAGAAGATTTGGATAATATAGATGATCGACTAGTGACTCTTTATGATAATTTAATTCTAGGTGTTATGCTAATATATTGGTCAATGGATTTGCCTACGGAACCTAGTGATGGAATGCAATTGGTCGAAAATGCGACTGGCCTTGAGCAAATAGAATATGATAATCAAGAACAGGCAACGGTGACAGCGCAAGGTGTTTGTTTCCCGATCTTGATGTAAGAGTTAACCAAAGGCGTGATAGAATTACTAATGATGCACGGTTTGAGCAATTTAGACTACGAACAAAATCTGAAAGTTATACAGACAGCCGATAAATTGGTTTACGAGCCGTGGGAAATACAAATTGGCACAGAGTTATGGCGAAAACTTTTGGGCGCTTATAAAGGCAGGTCTTTGGTAGATAGCTTAGTAGATTTAGCAAAGAGCGACAGCGAGAATTTCTTGGAAATCATGCAAAATGTTGCGAGCTTGTAGATATAGGCGTAACCCGGTTGACGATTACCTTGCGAAATTAGGCATATCGCAAGAGATCATAACGTTTGTCAAAAATTTGGCCGATAGCAAGATACAAGGCAAGATAGTAAATGAACTGCGTAAGAATAAAAATTTGGCATTGGCCGAAATTAAAGACTTAGCCGAAAGTTTCGGCCCAAAAGAAATAACTTGGGATTATGATGAAGAGAACATACTTAATATTTATAGGTATAATAACGTAGACTCGGATTTTTATCATTGGCTAAAAACGCAATTGCTTAAATATAGAACTGGTAAAATAGTAGAATTTGTAGATGAAACTTATCTTATACATAAATTTCCAATTGTTATTCCAGAAACTAATGAAATTAAATATCTTGATTTTGAAAATTGCGCAAATTTTCGAGGATTACATTTTGATAATTTAATTAACGAAATTTACGATTGGTATGAGGATAAGAAACCAAAAATCGCCAGTTATGATTTTGTGCAAGCCCAAAAAGAAACATTACAATGGCATAAAGATATTTTAACTAAGCATAATAAGTATGATCCAATAGACAAAGATCTTATACAATTTGTTTATCCTGACAATTGGTTCATTATAAAAATTACAAGTGCTCATGACTTAGAAGTAGAAGGTAATTTAATGCATAACTGTGTAGGAGCTTACTATCAATTTGTCAAAACAAAAGAAAGACGAATATTTAGTTTGCGTGATGATGAAAATATGCCACATGTTACAATAAATTTAAGTAGAGATACGGAAGGTCAATATTTTGCGAGAGAAATTCGCGGCTATGGCAATAGTGATCCGAAATTGACTTATAAAAAACGCATTGGCCAATGGCTCAAAACTTTGGATTGGCTAAAAGAAAATCGGCGTATAATAAATTTTATTCGATTAGAACTTAATCAGATAGATAATAGATTTCTAAAAGACTATGATTTATTTAAAGGCAAAAATATAGATTCTAAGCAATATGGCGATTTAATTGTAGAATTAGAAGAATATTATTATGAAATTTTAGATCGTTGTAAAAATCTTCAATATCTTTGTTCTGATACGTTAGAATTAAGTGATTTAATAAATATAGATCTAAGTTATGAAATTGTAAAAGATAATCATAATTATGAAAGAATTAAAAACGAAATAAGATTAAAGTGTATCAAAAAAGTCAATAAAAAACTTAAAGAACTAGGCATAGGTGTTAGTGACTAATAGAATAGGAGTATAGCAAATGTCCTACTACACGCAAGGCGACAGACTCAAAGATTCTTATCGGGTTTTGACCAAGAAAGACGTTATGCGGCCCGAAAATTGGCCCTCAGAATCTAATTTTCCGTACTATGAGCCAAGAGAAGATACTAACAAAACCGATATGGAACTTATCGAAGAAAATCGGGCTATCATGCCCCCACCGATGATAGATCCGCAAATTAAAGAAAAATCGACAGAAACGCATTACGATCCCGATTATATTTCACAAGATCCCAAAGAACTAAGTTATGAAGACTCTGACGATCCTTCTATGCGAGATGATAATATAGACAGCGAAGTTCTAGACCAAGAACCATACTATCCGGCTGCTAGTAATTTCAAGAGTTATTTTAATGTGACCGAAAAAAACAAGCGCGATTTAAGTGGTTTGGGCGATGTGCCAGCAAGCGGCGTAAATTGGCCTATGAATTTGGGAACTGCTGCTTTGATTGGTCTTGGCGCGTGGCTAATTTATAAACTTTTTAAGAAGTAGGCAATTTATGGCAGACAAAGAATCTATCTGCAAACGCTGCGGCAAATGCTGCTATTTTAAGCTGCTCATAAATAACAAAAGTTATATAACGACGATACCGTGCCAATATTTAGATACAAAGACAAACTTATGCCGCGTATATAATAATAGGCATATACTTAACCCCGTTTGTGCGAACATAGAGACAGCTATAGAAAAAGCCTATTTGCCCGATGATTGCGCCTATGTGGCTAATATAAGTAATTATCAAGGCGCAATAGAACTGCAAGACCCAAAACTTTTGGTCATTGCCGAGAAATTAGTGCGAAAATTTGGCGGCGTGTGAAAATGGACGAAAGTATTTGTAAAAAATGTGGCAAATGTTGTTATTATAAAATATTAATCAATGGTAAAATTCATGATACGAAAATTGCTTGCAAATATTTAGACACTAAAACAAATCTTTGTAAAATTTATAAAAATAGACATTTACTAAATCCAACTTGCATTAGTATGGAAATTGCTATAAAAATGGGCCATTTACCAGAAGATTGTGGGTATATACAAAATCAAAATACTTTAGGTGTTTGGTTAAAAAATTTGGAGAAAAATATATGCCACTCCCGTTAATTCTAGCAGCAGTAGGAGCGGCAATGGCAGTAGCCCAAACTGCCGCAGCAGCAACAGCTAAAGCACCGGGCGGTGGTTCTGCCGGTGGTCAATTTATACCGTCAAAAGCAAATATTAGCTGGCCTTGGGCGGCAATTGGTGTAGGTTTAGTAATCGGTATGGGTGCATTAGGGATGTTTGCCGGTAAGGCGATGAATAAGAAAAAACGTAAATTGGCACAGAATAGATTGCGTAGATATAGAAAACGCAGGAAACGACGTGAAACCTAAATAAAAAAGTAATAATAGAGAAACTCTGTTCATACACTAATTTGGGAGAATTAACATGTTAGGCAAAGCGACCAAAGGTCCATCGGCCAAAGAAGTTAAGGCCCAAGAAGATGCTATTACTTTACAAGAACAGCAAAAAACCAAAACTATTGCATGGGTGCTAATTGCTTTGCTTATTGTTACCGTCATCGGTGGCGGTGCGTTTTGGCTTACGAGAAGTGAAGACTAGGCCCAAATTAGGAGAAAGCAATGAACGGATCAATTATCAGTTGGATCTTGCGGTTAGCCGCAACAATTTGTTTCGTACTTGGTCTATTCCAGGCACAAACCGGCACTTGGTCCATGATGTACATGGGTCTGTCTCTTTGGTGCCTATCGACACTGATACCAAGTTCTTTTAATGCACCGCCTAATGCGTAGCAAATTATGTTAAATTACCTACAAAATCCTAGCAAGCAAGAGATTCTCTCTGAGTTCTTTGACTCAGAGACTATAGAACATATTTTTTTGGCAGATCCTACGCCAAAAAAATCTTATGTTTTATGGCTAGGTGATAATTTAAGACAATTGCAACAATGTTATTTTCCAGTACCTTTGAGTGTAATTAGGAGAATTTTAACATGGTTTGACCAAAATAAACAAAATCTAGAACCAAAACAGCGCGATATAGGCAAATATAATATATTTTCGCTAAAAGATCTTTATTATGAATATAAACCTACTGTTAGAACAGAATTAAGTGAAATTATATTGCATAAAGATAGCAAAATATTATATAAAGACAAAGATTATTTAATAATCAAATGCCCGAGTATAGCAAGTGTTATATATGAAAGTCAAGGAACAGTTTGGTGTACGCGAAAATCTAAAGATACGAGAAATTATCTTAAAATGGGCAGTATTTATGTTATTTACGATCTTAAAAATAATGCTAAATATATATTCTTTTTAAGTAAACTTTATAGTGAATTTTTAGATATTGAAGACGACGAAAGAAAAGCGTATTTTAAGACATATCTTGGCGATATTTTTGGAAAAATACTTAACGCCGAAAATCTAAAATACTTAAAGGCGTATTTAGCATGAACATCGGCATTGACATAGATGGTACAATCACTGGAATGCCAGAATTTTTCGCGGCCTTGTCAAGAGCTTTCAAAGTAATGGGCCACAAGGTTTACGTAATTACTTTAAGACCAGAATTTATTCGTGAAGAGACTATGGCAGATCTTAAGACTTACGGTATAAGATATCATAAACTTTACATGTGCGACCAAAATATTGATCTTAAGACGAGCGTTATAAAACAATTGTCTATAGATGTCATGTTCGATGATAGTCTAGGTGTTATGAATAAACTATCTATGAACGAGAATATAAAGAGACTATGGATCATGCCAGCGGGGATTAACATAGAATAAGCAATCGGGAGAACCGGCCATGCCCGACATAAACAATGACCTAAAAGAATACAAAAGCCTTTTGGCCGACATGCCCGAAAACATTCGGCAAATGGTCGAACGCGAGAATTTGACCAATATACCGTTTATGAGCGTTAAAGCTGTCGTGACAGAATTAAGCAAATTCGCCAAAGTGCCAACACCCAATATCGACGTTGGCGAGCGCAAAGATATTGACAATTTAAGCTTTGCTGACTATAATAAGCTAACTCTTTTAGATATCGTTCACGAAATGACGCATTATTTTTTGCTTATTAAAGACATAAGTAAAACAGGCAAACACGATAAGTATTTTAAAGAAGTATTTAATTCCTTTGCCGAAGCAATGAATTATCTTATAGAAATGCGCAAGATTAAAAATATCACTTATAAAATCCCTCTCGGGGCAAGTGTTCAAAAAGATTTAAGTAGGCCCAAAAAAATTCGCGCATTAAGCACCGCCGACGTTGCGCTGGCCAGTTACAATAATTTATTGGCCCAAGTTGCCGAAAAATACGGCGTCAAAGCGCCCCGATTAATAATAGTCACGAAGCGCAAGCGTGGCGACAGACAGGCCATAGTCAAGCGCAGCGGCGAGACTTTCTATATAGACTACAAAAATGCCAATCTTCTCAATCTTATAGACCTAATGGCCGATTATTTGAGCGTCAATAGGCCCGAATCACTTAGAGACATAGGTATAGAAAAAGAAATTCACGACGTGCGGCGACTGGATCAATTTAGAAAGAGATTCTATACAGTCAAGGAAGTCCGCGAGATAGATCGGGGCAAAGATGCGATTGCCGAAATTTTGATTAATGACTTCATGGAAATTTTGGGCCTAAATTAATAAATTAGGAGAATAACATGAGTTACGGTATTTGGGGTGCTCCAAATGATAAGGATTATAGAAATTCGGTAGAAGAATTTGAAAAAATTCTTGAAAAAGAACATAGAGCAGAAGATTTTGTTGAACATAAAAGATATTCTATGAGACATCTTAAAGAGATTAAGGATTTTTGTGAATATAAAATTAACGATTCTCTTTTTATAATGCATATTATTGATAAAGAAATGAAAAGAAAAGGAAATAAAGATGAAAATATTGGAGATTTTTTAAATTCTTTATTAGAAGAATATTCCAAGTCATATAATCAATATTAAGGATACGCGCCAATGGGCGAATACTGGATAGAGGATATCAATCAGACCATCTATTGCGATGGTGATGTTGTCGATACTAATCACGAAAGAGAAGCCTATCAGTCAATGTTGGGCATAAGTTTCGAGGAAATAGATTTTGACTTTGAATTTGGTTATAATCCGAAATATCTGGAATTTTTTGATACTGTAGAAAATATTGCAGATATTGCCGACGCGATAGAAGCTAATAAAGGCGATATAAATAAGGCCATAAAAAATGGCCAGATTAGCGAAGCGAATATACTTAAACTAAGACTTGTAGAAAATAAAGGCTATTTCGATCCAGAAGATTTTATTACAATCAAGAAAATTCTTGATGCTGGCGGCAATACGGAAGGCATTTGGCATTTGATAGTGTTAGGCGAAGATCCAAGAGAATACGCTATGGAATCCGACGGCTGGATAAGAGTAGTTGGACTCAGTTTTCAAACATGGGTTTTTGACGCCGAAGCGAGAGATCGAATACAAAGTTTCGAAAATTGGGAAAATGAACTAAGAGAGTTAAGAGACGACGATGTAGATAATTTAGAAGAATCAAACGAGGAAATATATGTAGAAGAATTAAGCACGGGCACGAATTATTCCATAAAAATTAAAGACCTATTTAATAACAATTATTCTATAGACGACCTAAAAGCCATTTCACGCGGCGAGTTTAACATAGCGCGGCCAAAAAATATCTACGTGCCCGAAAAATTTACGACTGATAGCGCGGGCGACGATAAATGGCAATATCGGCGCATTGGCGAGAATCCGTCTTATTTTGGAAAGAGAAAACTTAGTAAAGAACCATTTAGAATTGGTGATCGTGTATGTCCTAATTGGTACGAACCGGATCGTTGGGGGACAATCGTAAGAATAGGAAAGGCTCCTTATCATAATAATCAAGCTACTATCGAAATGGATAGCGGTCATATACGTCATGTATCACTTAAAACTTGCTTTAGAGATGGCGAAACTGCCGGATTTAAAAATGTACCGGTTTACGATCCGGCGAAAAGAAGTAATCCGCCCCGAAAAATAAGTAAGGCACAAAAATTACAGTCAATTCGTGAGTGGCACCGGGCATACCAAAAAATTCGGCGCATGAGGCGATCATGAAAAAGATTACTTTGGTCGATGGGAGAGATTGTGGCGTTCCTTGTGGTTATGGCATAGAATGCCGTGGCGAGATTATCGAAATCTTTCAAACTGATTGGGATTTTCCTTTCTTAGCGAGATTATTTGGTTATAGTGGCCACAGAGACGCTATGGATGACCGAAAAATTTGCCAAAGCGGCTCGACTGACGAAACAGTAGATTGCGAATGTGGCGCAACGGTCAGTGAAATGATACAAGCCGCCCAAGAGTATCTTGACAATAACTGTGGCAAGACAGTTTTAGCGGACGAATAATGCGCTATAGATATCGCCAAAATCCCGTCGAAGATTATCTTGCAAGATTGGGCATCTCGCAAGAAATTGTAGATTTTGTCAAATTTCTGTCAGATTCTAAGATACAGGGCAAGATAGTTAACGAACTGCGCAAAAATCGCGGGCTAAATTTGGGCCAAATACAAGATTTAGCGGCCAGTTTTGAACCAAAAGAAATAAAATTAGATTATTATGAAGAAGCATTTTTAAGAGTATTAAAGCTAAATGATGTTAATATAGCTAAAGAAATGATAGATTGGGTAGCAATACAAATAATTAAACATAGAACTAAAAAATATATGATTAAGGGTGAAATTGTATATGATCAAGAATTTCCAATTTTAAATTATCATGACGAAGAAACAATTGATTATGTTGATCGATCAGATTTAAGAGGCACAATTTGGACACTAATAGACTGGTACAACGCCGAACATCCTAGACTTGCCAGCTATGACTTTATACAAGCCCAACTTGCCAGTATTCGCTGGCACAAAGCCCAAGCCGAAAAAGGCAAAAATTTAGTCTATGAGCCGATTTACACGCCAAATATACTTTATACTTGGCCCGACAATTGGACAATACAAGAAATAACGACTGAGAATGATATCACGGTTGAAGGCAATCGAATGAATCATTGTATTGCCTCTTATTGGGACCAAGTTTTAGAATATAACATGAACGTTATTTCGTTGCGCGACCAGGAAAATAAACCGCATGTAACAGCGGCATTTGTACCGAGATACCATAATGCTACTGATTATACTGACAAATTTTGGGAACTTGTAGACATAGAAGGTCATTCTAATAGTAACCCTAAACCTGAATATAAAAAGCGCATCGGTCAATGGATGCAATCAATTGATTTTGGCAAAAAAGTATTTATAGACCAAATAGTAGACAAAATAGATAACAAAAAATTTGAAAATTCTGGTTCTTATATTAGACCTAGACCTCTTGAAATACACGGACAAACTTTATTTGATTTCTTTAAAGAATATAATATTAATTATAATACAATAACAGTAAGGCAATATACCGAAATACTTAGTAGATCAAATGCTGGTTCTTCATTTAGTACAGATTTAATTCGAGATATATTGGACAATTTCTTAAAACACTGGCATATTAAGGTTATTCTAAATCCCGAAGGAGACTAACATGATAAGCGGCCTTTTTAGCAAAGATCCCAAACCGGCCAAAGTCTTGCCTAATATTTATGAGCAAGCCGATCCTCAACCTTGGTTCTTTATTGGAATCATGGGAATTATATTGCTTGGCTTTATCATCGCTGGCGGCGCGAGGATTGTTAAGAAAGTGAATAAAAATGGCGGAAGGTAAACTAACTTTAAGGGATCATTTAGAATTACGAAGATACTATCGACATATGCAAGTACACGCTAGAGAAGATGAAAAAGATTATTATGATAAAAAAGCTAATGAACAAGATGAAATTATAAGACAATATAGAGAACCCCAAAAAGAAGTGAGAAAAAACGCCATGCCCGATAACATAACCTTTGTCAAACGGGACTTCGACCCGCGCCAGCTACGGACGGGCCTATACATGGCCGTCTCTGACACACCGGGCTATGCCAAGCTGCGAGCTTTGGCTATGGCTGGATACATTTATCAAATGGGCGAAAGAGTTTTGTCAGATGGGCGCAAGGCAATATTAGTAAAAATCGGCAACACAAAATTTGCAGCAAACCCAAAAATTTCTTGGAAATTCTCGCCAAACTTTTTTGATAATATGAAGCGCGAATATGGTTCAGACTGGAAAATCTGTTGGTGGCGGGAAGCCATACAAAACTCTGTTGATGCCGGTGCAACGATAATACTTTGCGAAGTAAAAGACAATGGCGATAATACCATAACTGCAACATGCATGGACAATGGTTCAGGAATGACGGAAGAAGAGTTAAAGAATCTGCTATTCTCCTTGGGTGAAACTGGCAAACGCGGCAAGGGAACTACTGGCGGTTTCGGCAAGGCCAAAGAATTGTTGCTATTGCCACATATTTCTTATTATATTCGAACACTAGATAACGAAGCCCAAAGCGCCCCGGAAGATAATCTAGAGATTACTGTAAGTAAAACAAAAGAGATGTTCAAGGGAACCTATATTCGTGTCATAATGAACAAAGATCGTGCCGTTAATACTTCTGACGCAATAGCTTATATTCAAAGATGTCGGCTACCTAGTGTGAAATTCTTGGTCAAGGGTTATGATAATTATGAAGATGCAGTTACAGAAAAAGAAGTCGCGGCAGATTTCGATCCCGGTCGGCGCATTGATATGGAAGTACATGCGAGAAATTTAGTCGATTTTTGTGATATTACATCACGAAAAATAAAACTAAGTGATAGAGATCAAAGTGCGCGACTATATGTCATGACAAGCGACGGCCAACACATGTTTAGTAAATACGCCGGAAATTGTGACGCTAAAGTTACGGTCAAACTAAAAGTAAAATCCATAGATGTTCTAATGCCAAATAGACTGGACTTTACTAATGTTACATTAAGAGAAGGCATTGGCGAATTTCTTGAAAAACTGGCACGAGATAAATTTGTAATTTTACAAGAAAAATCCAAGAAAATCAAAGAAATTTGGTCAGATCCCCGGTCTGATAATATAAATTTCGATACGAGGTCGGCAGAATTAGTTAATTTGCTGACAGAAACAGAATTTATCAAGAAAAGAAAAGTAAGAATCATTCCGCCGAAAATTTTGGGCGCTATTGCAGCACAGGCATATGGCCATTTTGCTGAAAGAAAAGATGATAATTTGCTCGCAAATGTTAGCTATGATATAGCAAAAGTCTTGCTAGACATAGAATTCGTTGGCCAAGGTCATATAGAATCGGCACTTAAATTACTAACTTGGAAGCCAGAATTCTTAATCTTAAATAATAAGGGCGATACTAAGATACCTATTGGATTACATTTAGAAAATATGAAACCAAATACGCTGCGTCTTGCAAAATTCTGGACAGAGTTAGTACGATTTATACTTATACAAATGAACTGCGACAAGACAACTTTCAATACCGGCTTTGTCCTAGACTCAGAATTGGCTGGATTGCAAATAAAAGACAATAATTGGATATTGTTCAATCCAATGCGCGGCGATGAAATTTTTTGGCCCACTGACAGGCAGGATCTTGAACGTATCTACGAAGTCGCCGTTCACGAATGTACGCATTACGTGACAGATTATGGCGATTGCGGCAGGGCTTTTGAAAGTGCCCTTGGAGATTATCATTCAAGAATGGCGGCAAATTTCTATAAACTAACTAATTTAATAACGGCTGTTGGTATGCACGGAATGACCGAATTTCTCGAAAATGGCTTGCAAAAATTAAGAAAAGAAACCATAAAGATAGAATAGCAAAAATTGGTGGCGCGCAATGCCCTACGGTCACTGTTTTCATACAGTCATGCAAGCCGTCATATCGGGAGACAAAAATCTTCCCTACTTGGACGATTTTGACAGCGTTTTTGTAATTCACGGCACGGCAAGAGTAAAAGACGCCAATACCGGACAATACAAACGCGGCGGTCATGCCTGGGTCGAACTTAATACGCAAGATTATAGTCTAATATGGGAACCTGAAAGCAAAACATTATACGGCAAAGACTTTTTCTTGAACAATGCCGACGCAAAAGAAGACTATAGGCTAACGGTGAAAGATCTAGCGATTTTGTGCGTTAAGACCAAAACCTCTGGACCTTTCACAATAGATGAAAGGAAGCTAATTGAACAATGAATACAGCGAATGCCCTCTTTGTAATTTGCCAAAAGATTCGGTTATTCTCTATGAAGATGAATACGGTATAGTCACAAAATGCCCAAAATGTTTTGGCTGGATTCTAATATTTAGACAACACGGATGCCCTACAGAAAAAGAACTAGATAAACTAATCTCAATAAGTCTAAGAATTTTGGCTCATAAAAATTGGGCAATGGGTGATTTGGATGAAAAGCATTGGCAAAGACATTTGGTCTAGCTAAAATAAAACAATAACGCCCAATCGGCTTGCAATCGTTGCGACGGCTCACAGATTATCACTTTGTCGTCTTGGTCGAATAAGCATTAAATGCGTCCATCATTTCTTTTGGAATTATTTCGGCGGGCGTCATTGATCGCCGCGCCACCTGAACATTATCTTTATAGATCTCTAATTCAATAATTTCTAAAGCCTCTGCCTTAAGACCTTTCAAAATATTAATACCTAAATTAATAATTACTTTATAACCGTTATCAAGAACTATTTCTTTTGGGATTTTTATTCGCATTAGTTCTCCTTAATAATTACCCTAACACGGGCCATAGCCTCTTTGTGGCCACAATTACAAATTCTACTTTCTTTATTTGTCTTAGAGTGACACGTCGGCAAATGATCCATAGACAATATTTTGCACCCCTCCCAAAACGTCACAATCTTTGTAAGAAATGCAATTTGTGTTTGCAAATCTATAACTTCCCCACATTTTGCCAGATAACCGGCAATTTCTTTGGTCTTAATATTTTCGGCCAACTTTAAACTTTTGCCCGTTGGCGACAATTTAAATAAACTATAGGTGCCATTTTCATCCGGTTGAACCTGAACGCCAGTTGTCATCTTCACCACCTTTCTTGCCACAATTATTTACACATGTCTCAACAAAAGGACTCATTATCGTGCCGCAAATTGGACATTGCCAACCTTTCGGTGGAGACAAAGACAAATTTTCCAAAATTTTAGCACAATTATTGCACAATAACATATTATCACGAAAAGTAATGGACCAAACAAAATTACCGCATCTTTGACATTTTATACCAGTAAATGTTTGGTAACTATACTTAATATTATAACAACTAATACATATCGGCTCACTATTTACATAAAGAAAACAGCATACGGTCTTTTTACGTCTTGCGCATTCGGCTGATTTTTCGGTCATGTTTCTTTTTCCTCGCACCTATTCAAAATCGCAAAACAATCTTCGTCCTTAATCGTCTGCAATTGCAAATCACCGACATAATCTATCTTAATACCAAGATTAGTCAATACCCAAAGATTCGCGTTTATTTCGCCAGCTTCTTCTTTTTCTCTACTACTGTGGCCACACGCAACATGACCATATTCATGCAATAAAATAGCAAATACTTTATTTATCGGCAGCTTGAACAAATCTTTGGATATGCAGATAATTTTTGGCTTATGATACGTATGGGCATAGTATCTCTGGAACTTTTTCTTATTTTGCTTGAGCCGCTTTCGTTCAATAACCTGACAAGAATCTATTTTTACGTCAGCCAAATCAGCGCACTTATTGACGACAAAATTGCGCAATTTCATAATATTATTTATCATAGTAATACTTGTATCATATTGTTCTGCCATTGCCGCTTTCATCTCTTCGGGATTTGGCGCGATTTCGTCTTCATCTTCATCATCGTCGCCTATCATATAAAATCGATAGACTAACTTTTTGTCTTTAGCGTCAACGGGCGGCTTCCATACATAGCAATCACCAAAAACGTCGGACTCTTCGGTCAACTTGGCCGAATCGTCTTGCAGAACTTCCCATAATTCGGGCCAACCCGTCCTAAGACCGGGATCGTCCAGAACTACCAAAGAATCCTCAAAATCGCCGTCTTCTAGACTGCATTCTTTGACCAAGATTTCGTTGCCCAAATCTTCGTTAAGTTTGTCGAAAATCGAAACTGCCGGGATTGGCGTTGCTTGTGGCTTTTCGGGTGTTTGAGGCGCATTTTCTGCCATTGGACCCTCCGATTCTAGAGACATAGCCAAATTATTTATACTGCTACAGATATTGGCCAAAACTTCTTGGGACATTGGGTCTAGCTCAGTACCAGAAATATAAAGCCCAATTTCTGTCTGAATATCAATAAGTCTCACCAAAATTTCGCGGTTATTCATAAACTCTCACCCAAATCTTCGACCAATTTTGCGGCTTCAACGCGAACCTTCTTGACTTCTTTATCACTTATTGAATTAATCTTTCGGGCGCAATAGACGCTCAAATAGGCCCGCAATAAATCGCTTATCTTTAGGCCATTTTCGGCACACACTTCCAATAATTTTTGGTAAAGTTCACCCGGTACGCAAAAAGAAATCGGCTTATCAAATTTAGAGTCCAATAAAACCAAGACATCTTCAATAGTAGTACTATCTACGGAATCCAAGAATACTTCTGAGATATTCTTGGACTCCGCAGACATTATCTTATAAAGATTAACATATTGTTTTTCAGTGAGCCGAACACCTACGGCTTTCTTGGACATTATTTGTCCCCAATGTTGCCTATCTCAATCTGTTCCTCGTCACTACCAATATCTTTATCCAAATCGGCAGCAGCTTTTTCAATTTCGTCGGTCATTTCGTCCTTTACGGCCTCTTCTTTAGGCTTCTTAGAGTCGGTTATGACCACTTTCTTATTCAAGGCCACAAATTCATTGCAAGAATTTTGCAGTGCCTTTGAACATTGACCTTCAAACCAATAAACTTCGCACTTGATATTTCTCTGACAAATACTCTTGACCAAATCGGTCATAATACCGTCAGAAGTAACTAAGCAAACGGTATCAATCTGGCCACGAAACACCATTTCCATAATGTCAATTGTCATTCCGACATGCCAGAAAATCGGCTTCATTTCGTCACTATTCGCTGACTTTCTCTGCTCTTTTACCTTGGGAACATATCCGGCATGTTTGAGCATACCATAAAAGCTCCCCTGATTGATATTCTCTTTCGTGATAATATAAGCAATCGACGCCGCGCAAGCACGATCTTTCTTAATAAATGCCAGCAATTCACGATAATTAATCTTAGAATTCTCGCCAAAAATCTTCATAGTAGAATAATAAAGCCCACGAACGTCAACGAAAATACCAAGACGCTCGCCCAAAACGGCAGGAGTATTTGTAGCAGTAGCCATTTAGATAGCCCTTTCTAAGTTAGATTTGATTTTGAGAATCTCCGCACATTCACCAAACTCTTTGGACCACAACTTACACTTTGCCCCAACACAAACTTTTGGCAATGGATTAACTGAAAAACCTGCTTCCGCACCACCAACAATAGATGGACCAGTTGGTAATATTAAATATTCTATCATTCTATGACATAAACTATTATCCTCAATCCCCATCTTATTAAGTGCTTCAACTGGATTTATTTTACTCAAACGATTCCCTCCAATTCACGTAATTGCTTCATCTTCTCTTCATTTTCCACAATATGCACGTAAATTTGCGTTGTTGCTGAATCAGCATGTCGCATTTCTTTCATGACCAATATTAAGTCCCGTGTTATTCTATAAAGTAAAGTACCCCGATAGTGACGCAAGGCGTGAACAGAATATTTTCGGTTAAGGCCCAAATCTAAAATTGCGTCGGTGAATGCCTCTTCAAATGCAAAGCGAGTTAGATGATTTCTACCCTCCTTCCCCGAAGGAAATACCCAATTTTCTTTGTTTTCTGGATACAATTTAGACAATGCAAAGAGATAATTATCAATAGTATCACACAAATTGCTTGAGCAACTTATACGCATGTCTATAGCTTTTTGGACCTTAATCAAAGGCATAACAGGCATAATCGGGACAGCTTCACTTCCAGGTACAGCTTGGACAGGTTCTACCGGCTGTTTCAAGGAATTTTTATCCAGCCCTAATTTCCTCTCTAAAGCCCTTTGGCGCTTTAGTTTACGCAATTCCTTCTTGTCCCGTTGCTTCAAAGTCGGAATTGTAACATGTCCCGCCCTACATGTCTCCAAATGATATCTTTTTAATAGGCAGCATTCGGAAACGCGCAAACCAAAATTCGCAATACAAAACATGCCGAAATAACGCTTGTTTAATTTTCCTTCTTTCCCGCGTTCTTTAAAATAATTGACGATTCTGATAACATCGGCCTCTAAGACGATTTTGTCAAACTCACCTTTTATTCTTAGATCGTCGATTTCTTCCCGATTTTTTGCCTCTGGATATTTTCTTCGGCGGGATCTTTTTAACGATATAGGTTGTTGGGACGTTTGTTCCGGTTGTGCTTGTTGAGATAACTCCTGGGGCGATTGTGATACTTGGGGTAATTGGGTCGTTTCCGGTTTGGGGGATTGTGCTGGTATTTTGTCCTCCAGAATCATGAATTTTATCCTCTAAAGTTAAAGTTGGCGAAGTATTCTTACTAATGTTAATCGGCAATTTACCAATATTATAATCTTCTTTTTCGGTATCACTAAGTCCAAAATTACCTTGCATTATAGCCTCAACACAATTCCCAAGATTAGAACAATTCTTTATACCGTAGCGCAATATATAAACAATTATGTGTGAACAAACAATCTCTACATCGTGCGGCAATGGAAAATTACTTCTGGATTCATTCTTACGTATTCTTGCCAAACGCCCGACCATATCTACAAGACCATTAAATATATCTTCATTAGTATCAGGAAAATTTTGGGACTTTGCCCAATTTTGGATTATATCCCCAGCAAAATTAATCATTTCGGTAACTGTCTGTGCGCCCATGTGGCCCCTTTCTATGCCTATCTTTGTCGATTTTACGTTCGACTATTTTTGACCCACGATGAAACATCTCCAATAATCGCTTATCAATCTTGCGCGTCTTTTTAGCCCCTTCGAGAACTGCCAATTTTATTTTAAGCTTTCGCTCATATTCGCTGTCTTTATTTTGCGGCATAATTACTCTTTAGTTTTTCGAGGCCGACCACGCTTGCGCTTTTCTGGCGTTGCCGTTTGTGCAATTGGAGCTACAGCAGGTGCGGAAGCAACTGGCTTAACTGTTGCCTCTGTTTCTTTTATCGTACCTTTCTTAATTACGCCATCCTCTTCATCTTCGCCATTTTCGTCGAATTCGTCATCATCATTTTCTTCTTCCTCTTCGTCTTCCTCTTCTTCGTCATCATCTTCTTCATCTTCATTTTCGTCATAATCTATTTCGTCGTCTTCTTCGTCAAAATTGTCGTCATCGTCTTCTTCTTCGTCACCTTCTTCGTCTTCCTCTTCTTCCTCATCTTCCCAATCGTCATCTTCTTCTTCACCTTCTTCCTCTTTATCTGGATTTTTCTCAGGCTTTGGGTCAATATCTTTTTCGCCGCTCATGTATTCATATCCTTTCATTAAACCTTTACTTTTTGCCGCTTTCTTTAAATCCGGGTAATCGTCCAAGACAACTTCGGCTACGCGCTGACCAGAACTAATGGCCTTTTCGACAGCTTGACGATGAAATTCTTTGGCCTTTGATTCAAGCGTTACGGATTTCATCATTTGGACATAATCCTTCTGGCGCATTTCGGCTGCTTCAGCCATTTTACTTTCCTTTCTTATCCAAGAATTTCTTAATTTTATCGGCCATTGTTTGTAAATCTACTGAACAATTAGTAAACTTTACTAAATCACAAGCTTCGTCGGTCTTTAGTTTAATATCACAAAACCATTTAGTATCGCCTGTCGATTTTCTTAAAACAACAGATCCAAATTGATTAATATATTCAATACTAATACTAATTTCATTATAGCCTTTAATTGGCTTTAAAATTCGGCAAATCTCCAAAAAATCATAACGAAGTTTGCCTAACGCGCCATTTAAATTTGCCATATCGTCCAAACCTGCATGAATAAATTTGTCAGACCATGCTGGACATAAAAGTGTGAAAACATATTCTTTTTCGGAAAGCTTTAACAAATCATCTTCAATATCATAAGTAGATAAATTCATAACAAAATAAGAATCAAAAACAAGATCTCTGCCATTAACTTTTATAGGCAATGCCATACGAACTCTCAGGTTTAATTGGGACTGTTCTTGTTTTGCTATATCTTTGATATCAGTCATCTTAAATTATCTCCAACAAGCCATAAATCTTTATACCTAGTTCTTTAGCCTTGCTCGCACAAGCGATGCAGGGATGTATAGGTTTGATAATACCCGACGCTGTAATACGACAGATAATTATGTATTTGACGCGGCGATTAAGCATCACTATCATTTCGGCGTGTCTTGAACCTCCTTCCCGCGCAAAACGCGGGCGATTAAAAGTTTTGGCAATTACCCGAAAATTCTTGTCCAGGCCGATTGCCGATACACGATACTTACAAATGCTCTTATGGGCCTTCTTTATGGCCTGGATCGCTATTTCTGAGTTTATCATATGCCCTCTTTAGTTTTCTGTAAGCGCCGACTAAGATAACAAATGGTGTTATGATTATTATAAAACAAATTATTATTACTATGACAATTGAATATATGTCACTGTCACTCATAAAATTTCGTCACGTCTTCTGCAAATTTATTTGAAATTTTATTAAGTAAAACCATAAATTGTTCACCATCATCGATCTTGCCAGAATATTTTTGGCCTATCTTGGACATCATAAGTTCACGATGTATCTTTACGGAATCTTTGAAACTTTTCTTAAGAGAACTCTTCCAACAATTCAAGACCACATTAAGTTTATCCATCTTTTCTTTCTTAGTTTCGCAGCCTTGCTCTAAGTATTCATTGAATAACGTATAAACCATAAATATATTAAAATGCTCTTCCATTTCACGTCGTAAAAGTGCTTCGTCAAAAAGCGCCGAAAATTTGAACTGCTTAAAATATTCTTTAATTAATTCGCGCTTGTTCATTGTCGCCTTTCAAAAATTGCTATGGGGAAAGCATGAGGCCCATACTCTCCCCATAGCGCCCCAAAACTAGTGAATAGGGAATCCCTCCGAACTAAGAGATATCCGTCAAAACACCCCGTGACGAAATCAGGGTATTGATTCGTCGCATTCAGGGCAAATTGACCCACTTTTCTTCCTATCAGGCGACAAATGACATACGCGAACTTTCTTTTGCTTTGCAGTATCAGAAACTTTTGGGTGTATCGAAGTCGCGCTAGATACACATTGATTCCACACTTTTATGGCCAATTCTTCGGTAGGAAATACAATTTTGCCCAATTTATAATCGCTGCACTTAAGACATTGAACAATATATTGAGGCATAGACTCTTCACTATAATATTCAATAGTAATTACAACTGGAAATTTGCTACATTTCGGACACTTCGAGACTGCCATGATTAATTATCCTTTGAAAATTTTTGCAAGTAAGCATCCATCTTATCGTAACCCATTGACTTAAGGATTCCGTCAATATCCGACTTCTTCCATCCTTCGGGAACTAAAAGATTACCATTTTCGTCCTTATGGAATTTTCCGTCAGGAAAGAGCATCCTAAGATTAGATTCAAATATCGCCTTAAAACATGGTTCTATATCTACACCATAAATATTGGCCATATCATATACTAAAAACATGACTCGACAAAGATAATGTACAACGGTACTAAGTAATTCTAGATTTTCTTTCGATTGAGCAATAAGTAAAGTATTTCCACCTAAATCACAAAGAGTCTTTTGAATTTTTTCTAAATCAATATCACTAGGTATACAAGGTTTATCTGGAGATTTTATACCAGAAGCTTCCAACAATTTTCGCACCATAAGTTGCTCTGCGTTCATATCTTAACCTCCCTTGCCAATTTGCAAAAAGTTATGTTATCACAAGAATCAAACAATTCGTGCAACTTTCCGATAATACAAGTCTCTGAACCGGCATATCCACAATTATTGATAAGCGGCACATTCATCCTAAAACTCATATCAGGATTCTCACCGACCATGAACTTAAACTTTTCCATTGACTGCCACGCTAAATTCCAGCACTTCTCTCGGAAATCCTTAAAATGCCGCTTAACTTGGACGGCAATAAAATCTTGACTATTATATTTGACATGACAAATGTTATAATCTTCGCAAACCAAACCAGTTATCCCTTTTGACAATCTGGTCCCAAAGACATCATCAATGCCGGGGAAAGCGTCCCTTACCCTCTTGGCAGCACCAGCACCCATCGTCAGCCGACCGTTGGCCTTGATAAAGGCATTGGCGCTAAAACATATCACGTCACATTTTTGGGCCAATAGATCTTCGTTTATAATCTTCATGAAAAGTACCCCTGCTTGGTTAAGACACTTATTATATCCGCTGGCGAATAAGTCGGCGGCTTAAGAATTTTGCCGTCTTCTTCTCGCTTATGAACAGTTCCATCGGACCAAACTTTGCTCATATTGCTTCTCTGGACTTCCTTAAACACGGGTTCAAGATCAATTCCCCATGTCAAGGCCGCGCCGTGTAAGACATAAAGCAAATCGGCCAGCGCGTCAGCCACTTCGATTGGATCTTTCAAACAACTCGCCTCTTCGAATTCTTTGGCCTCTTCGTTAATTAAATTTATTCTCAATTTAATATCTTTTGGGTCGGGTATAGTAGGCTTAGAATTAATAGTAAGACCGAATTTCTCATGGAAAAGTTTTACGGCGGCTTGTTCGGGAGTCATGTTTTTAAATCCTTATTTATTTTTTCAATCGCATCCAAACATTTTGCCCAAGCTTTCGTAAATTCTTCGTCACTTATCAATTCATAGTCTTTATCAAAACAATTTTTTGGGTAACAGTTATTAAGATTTGGGTTAATTTCAATCATGCCATTATTATAAATTTGAAACCGTATACATTCCAAATAACCAAAAACATTTACTGCAATAACTTTTGTATATAAATACCAAGAATCTTTCCTGTTACCACGAAAAAAATTTTCAAATTTGTAACATTTCCCAATTAAACTTTCTCCGATACCTTTATTTTCTTCAAGTTCAATTTGATCTAATTCCTTATTTAATTTATCTCTTAATTCGTCAATTTTCTGTACTCTTTTTTGAATCTTTTCTTTTCGCGTCATTGCTTTACCTCTTTCTGTTCTTCTTTTAGACAAAGCTTGTACAAATCACAATCGCGCCGAATCGCATGTACCGCCACACCAAATAAAAAACCACAAAATAAACATATAAAATTTGTTAAATAATCATTATAAAATAAAATTATAAACAATATAGATACTAATATACACATAATAGTATACGTTCTAATCCTCCTTTTTAAAAATTTCGACGCACTCATATCGGATATCTATCCTCCGTTGCTGGCAAAACACCGTCGCTACTGTCAAAACTGGACTGTTTTTTCTGTTGCACTTCTGGCTTAAAATTGGGATCAGAGAATTTCGCATTATACTCGTTTATTGCCGAACAAATTGCGACAGCATCATTAAAATTTCCGACATTAACAACTGTTTTATCTTTAGTTGAATCAGACCCGCGAACATGAAATATACTATATTTTACAGTCCAATTAGGATAACTTTCGCTCATCAACATAATGCCATTTGAAGCTTTATAGTAAATATTATTATCTTCGCCAAACTTTCGGCCAATATGGCTTTGCGCGGTAATTTGAATAGTCTTTTGGGTGGTCACAATTCTAATATACTTATTTATTCGCGGCATTTCTTGAACTTGACCGAATTTTTGGTTGTATTCGGTCAAAGCGGCACAAACTCTCTTGAAATCTACTCTTTCTTCGAATTTTATCGCATCATTATCTCTAGATTTATCAGTCCCCCTAACAGAAAAACGCTGTAAGGTTTTATTCCAATACGGTTGACCAATACTCGCTAATAATATACCATTAGATGCACGGTATTCATAATCTCCATTTTCACTAAATTCTTTGCCAATATGCGTCTGTTCCTTAATTTGAATAGTATAAAGATTACTTGCAACATTTTCTTGAGTTATAAATACGATTTCTTTTCGCTGACCCATTTCGTCTTCTCTTTGCCATCTTTCCATAGGTTCTTCTTTCTCGCCCGAAAATTCCTTATTATATTCATCCAAGGCCGCGACGATAATCTTAAGATATTCTAAATTGCCGATTTTTACGATAGTATTATCAGTATCTCCATCAAAACCTCTGACCCAAAAATTCCTTAAATTTACATCCCAAGAAGGATAAGAGCCACTAGTTAAAACTATACCGTTAGACGCAGTAAAATTATTATTTTTGGGTCCAAATTCTTTGCCTCTATGCGATTGACCGATAATTTTAAGAGTCAGACCTAACGTATCTATCTCATAATCAACATATTTTTGGCGAATTGTAGTCCTTGCGCCAAAAAACCTTTGCTTACCTTCGTTAATTTTTTGGTTAATATCGACGCCCGAAAATTTTTGGTTATATTCATCTATTGCGGCAATAACTCTTTCGTAATTATCTCGACTATCAATCCACGCAAAACTATTATCACTATTGGTATTAACTCCTTTAACATAAAAAATATTTTCTCTTCTAACCCATTCAACACTACTTAGACTACATAAAATTATATTATTAGAAGCTATATATTTTTCACTATTAATACCAAACTCTTTGCCTATATGTGTCTGAGCAATAATTTTAATAGTTAAATCTTTGGGATTTGATTCATAACCGATATATTTTACTTTAACGCCAATTTCAGAATTGCTAACTTTTATATTTATTGACGCAAATTTTTGGTTATATTCGCGCAAGGCCGCGACAATTTTATCAAAATCCTCTTTGATACTAATATCTACAATCTTATTATCTGTAGCCTTATTCGGCCCCCAAACACAAAAACCATCTACAGATTTAAACCAATTTGGGCCACAAATTTCACTTGACAAAACTATTTTATTAGACGCAACATAATTAAATCGGCCATTTTCACCAAATTTTGTGTCTCTATGCGATTGATTAGTTATTTGAATAGTGTAATAACTTCCCTTTTGACCAGTTTTAAATTCGATAAATTTTCGGGCCAACTCTTTCGGCAAAAATATTTGTTTTGCTTCAGACATATCATCATATATTGGTTGACTTATTGGTTTAGTAAGTATATTTGTTAATACTTCTTCGCGCTTATTATATACACTTACAAATTCCAGAAAAACCTTAATCGGCACAAAATAATTCGAGAAAACAGTGCCATCTTGTTTTTCAATTTTGACAGAATCGCTCAATAGAGTAAATATATAGTTTATTCCGCCATCTACTATTTTAAACTCTTCCATAATTTTCTCCTAATCTGACTTAAACTTACCGCCAACTTTGAGATAAAGACGCCCCATATCAGCCATAGGACAACCTTTCTCATGATACTCTGGATCTAATATCGTAGTTTTAGTAAGTATTGGCTTGCAACAACCACGACATCTGCCAACCACACCATCGGGAAATATATGTAAATGCCTCATAGTTACCATAAAATCATAAATTTCATCAAGCAACTCTTGTTTTTCTGCCGCCAATTTATTCAATTCATCAACAACATCCTTGCCATCTCTGTACCAACTTCTATCTTCAGGCTCACTAAGATAACATTCAAAACCATTTGGGCCTACTAGGCGAGATCCAACCCATTCTTCTTTTTCGGGATCTTCCACATGATAAGGCTTTTCTTTTTCTTCTGACATATCAGTATCTCCCCAAACTTCTCAACGCCTCTCGCCACTGTTCAGCACACGCGACATATTCCGACTCAATTTCCCAAATTGCTTCTGACTGCTTGAGATCGTGTGTCCCTATTCTATCGACTAATTCAGACATTGCCGCAGCTTGCATTTCAAACCAAACTATTGCATTGCAACAACAATCTTCGCGCGAAACCATGCCTAATTCGTCTATAGGAATCCAATTACCATTGTCGCCAAACCAGCAAATCTTTGGCCATTTATATGAACTAAATCTTACATTGCCATATGGAAATGGCAAATTATGCCAGTCGATTTTAGTCATTATTTATTCCCCATCGGCGGCGTTATCCACTGATATTGGCAAACTCGACAATGATGTTCAATACAGTCGGCCTTGGCGACATATTCAAGAAGCCCTAAAGGTCTTTCAAAACTATCTAAAAGTTTAAAGCTAAAACTTTTATGCAGATCGTATTTATCGCCTTTTGCATAATATTGACGCGAAACATTGCCACTGCCACATTTTGGACATTGTAGATTACAAGGTGAATTTGAAATACTTTGAAGTGGATCAATCGTTATTGTAAACTTGCCCATTGCTTTTTCTTTCTCAAAGAACTCTACTAATTTCTTTATTCTTTCTTTTTCGCTCATTTTAGGTATTTGATTTTTCTCTTTCCATCCAAGCTTCTTTTTATCTTCTTTCGTAAGATTTAATTTAACGCTATACTTTGCCATTTTTCACCCCTTTCAAAAATTTCTTGAGATCTGCCTGAAATTCGTCGCCCTCAATATCCCAATCATCCCAATCATCAAAATAATTCGCGGCAAAATCGTCGCATTTTGGGTGTACGTGCATACTTAAAGCATCACCATTATCAACGCCAAATCTATAATTATATTTTTGGCCTTTCTTGATAATCTTATAACAAATGTTACACTTATGGTTTTTGCGGGCAACTGGTGACGAACTTGATAAGCAATGCCAACTCATTTTTCTTCTCCCCATAAACGCCACGCATCGACATTTTCCCAAGCTTCAGATTTTGGACTTTCATAATCAGGACCATGACCTTTGCGAAAATTATCATATTCCTGTTTTTCGGCAATCTTGCGCCAAGAAATTTCGGCTATAGCGGCAATAATTTGTCGCATATCCAATGAAAGACAATCATTAATACTCCAACCATCAGCACTTAAAAGCGTTCTCCAACGAAAAAACCATGTACCATCATCCATTTTATAAAAAAATTCACAATTCGGTGGGATTGGCGGAATTTTCATAATTAACCCTTTCCCCATTTACGCCACTCGCAAGCATTGGCAACGGCAACATCTCTTTTTGCTATATGATTCATCTCTTCATCTGAACTATCAGCACACGCAGCCCTTTCAACTTCTTCTTCTGAAATTTTGTACCAATATACTTCACCCACACAACTTATCACTTTCCGCAAATCTAATGGCAACACATTCCATTCGGCCAAAGCCCAATAATAACGATTATTTTCTTGTAAAATATTACATCTAAATAATATTTCACCTTTTGCGTCAGTATCAAACATATCACAATTTGGTGGGATTGGTGGTATTTTCATAAACACCTACCACAGTCATCACACCAGTTGAACATTTCATGATGCGTAACGGACTTATGTTTGCACCGTTCCATATTACGCTCATTCAATTTATTCAATTTATCCAATTTCAATTGCGCCTTTTCTATTCTTTTTGCAAGTCGCATCGCAGTTCTTTTAATCTTGTTCATCAAAGTATCCTCAAAAATTCGTCGGCCATTAGCCAAATTGTTGCCTTATCTTCTCGCTTAATATTCTTCATTATGAATTCTTCGTAATACATGATAATATTATCGGGCAAAAGGACCAAATATAAGCCATCGGAGCACACTTTCTTTTCGAACAAATCATTATAACCCATTTTGGCGATATCATGTTCTAATTTAAACGATTCTTTCTTTTCCCGCACAACAAAATCGTCGTAACTTTTAAAGAACTTTCCGAAAACTTGGGATTGCTGCAATTTATAAATCACTTCTTGCACATTGCTTAAATCACCAATCTTTATTTCTTTGACATCTTTTGCCATGAGCACCCAAAATATCGCCACAAGATAGTCAAAACTCGCGATTACTTTTTCGCCGCTCATTTTATATTCCCCCAAATATAAGGTAGATTATTCGGCTCTTTCCAGCCAAACTGACTATAGTACTCATAATCTTTTCGGAGCAAATTACTTCTCATAGCAGCATGAAATGCATCGTTTCCTAGCCACTTGGGATATACCAAAATGTTATAGTCCACGAATAAAAATGGCATAGTATTTTTATACCCACGAGATTTCCATTCGGCAACACAACAATTATAATATTCGGCAAGAGCCATTTCATAACCGCGCCACATTTTAGTACATGGATGATTAACCCATGCGCCTTTGGCCTTACCGGATAACAATATGTTATAAACAATATTTGCCTCAACGCGCTGCTTGCCCAAACGCCTGTAATCTAAAATCCTTGCGGATACCGGAAAACTTTGAACTGGCAAGAAAGTATTCATTTATATCCCTTTATCTTAAATTCACGGCAGACCGCATTATAAATCTTTCGTACTTTTTTGGCAAATTTTGGGGCATTTATTTTATCTGCGTTAAATTGGACAGTAAGTAATCCTTGAGTAACTGAACAAACTAATTGAGCGCAAACAATACTCTTAAATAGCGCATTAAGAGACTCTTTAGCCTCTTCTCGATTTTTACGTCTCCATGCCACATTTACTCTAGTTCTCCTACGTACATATTTTCTCTTTCTCATCTCTTTCTCCTTCCTACTAGAAGAGTATCGCCACAATATAAAGTGCAAAATCTGTGCGGATCGTCTTTATCCAAGAACCACAAGCTTATACTTTTTTCATCGGCCCGATCTTCCAGCCGACTATTGTTCAAAACAAACCAATCCTGATTTTCTAAAATCGCGTGGGCCTTGCACAAATTGGCCAAATCGTGTTCTAAATTTCGAATTTTATTGTCCTTGGACTCAATCAATTCTTTGGCCCATTTGGGCAATCTGTCAAATTTTGGCATTTGCTTTCCCCTACGGCATCAACGGGTGAAAATTAATAAACACTTCGACACGAAATGGCCTATCTTTAACTAAATTAACAATACAATCAGCCGATTCGCCATCTGTATCAAAAGAAAATTTAACTCCCACAAACTTTTCTGGAGTTTGTAATAGAAAGCAGCCATACACAATCATTTGGTCAAAATAAGTTTGCGCGCGAAGCGCCTGATCGAAATTTTGGGCATCGTCGGGCAAATCTCTCCAAGTACCATCTGCTAACATTGCTTTAATTTTTAACATGATAATCCCTCTTTTTCCGTGGCCTCGACCCAAATATGAATTTCGGGCAATCGCAACTTGCGCCTTTGCCCAAAACTTTTCCGCACTCAAAAGAACTTAAAACGCATAGATTAAGGCCGACAAAACATCCTGATAATCGACGATTTTTGCAAATGTAACAACATTGCCGGTATTTAGCCATTATTCCCTTCTTTCCATCTTTTCCAATAAATAACATTTAATTGACATCTCTCATGCGCTCTTATAACTTCTATCTCTTCCTTAAGACAACTTTTTGGGTCTATACGGTATGTTTCAAATGCACAGGGATTTTCATGCCATAATTTATCGGCTTCCCATTGCCATTCAACAATTGCCACGGCTGCAATAATTTGTTTTTGACATAATGAAAGAGTTAGACTACTAAGAGTCCATGTTATTGTTGTGCGCCCATTATTTTCGTCAATCTTATCTGCAATAAGAAATGCCATTTTCCCTTCTTCATCAAGACCAAACATTTTGCAATTCGGCGGTATCGGTGGATGCAATTGCTCACTCATTTCTTTTTCTCCATAATCTCGCCATAAACTTCCGGGTACTTTTTCTTAGTCGCACTTTCCGAATGGGGTATCAAACCTTCAAATTCCAAGTCAATTTCCTTGAGCAACGCCGGAAATTCCTCCATGATAAACCTTAAAAACGCCCGCATTCTATGATCCGGCACACAGAACGCCTCACAGATAGGTTTCTTGAGCGTACTATTAGATAACATGCGTACCGGAATTCTTGGCCATTTTGGTGATAGTAACTCTTCGTAAATTTTTGTCAGCGGGTTTATTTCCCATTTCACCTAAAGCCTCCCATCAAGGAACAAATCTTTCGGGGATTCTCGGAAATCTTCGGACCTTCGCATTCGCTAGATAAATCATGCCAATTTTCGGGTAATTTCGGATCAAATATAGTTCCCCATTGTGTATCAAGACAGCCACACTTAAATATCTTGCCAGTAGGATCTACCAAAATATCACTACATGGACATCTTTTCTCACCAAAACTTTTGGCCCTTCCAACAGCGGCAACACTTGCACCAACTTCTCTTCTCCTGACATCTCTTAAATCACTATCTGGCATTCTACTACCACTAAATTCATATTTTCTCTCGGGCTTTTCAAACGCTTCTATCACGCTATCGTCAATCCCTTCATGATATTGATCCAAAGAAAGACCAGCATACAACACACCGCGTTTTGCCATTCGGGCCAAGGCTAGCGCATCTTCTGTTCTAGAGCCATTTGTTATCACACCGACATCCATTTCTGAATTATTATATCTAAGCGCCAATCCGATCATTTCCCAAAATCGCGGGTGTAACGTAGGTTCCCCGCCACCAATAAAAATAATGTCGCCTTCATCAAAACACCACTTGATTGCTTTTTTATAAACTGTCATTGACATGTGGATTCCATCTGGCCCACAACTATAGCAGCAGTGGGCACAGGCCATATTACATTTTGTAGTTATCTGTATGTACATTCTTAGCTCCTATTATACTCTATTTCCCATTTCTTAACCGTGCGGCTTATCTTTTTATCCCAAACAATAATCATTTCATCCGTAATCTTAGCATTCGCTTCTATCACCTTCATAGCACTTGTTATTCTTTGCTTTTCTGCGGGATCAATATTAAATAGTTCTTTATCTTGTTTGGTCTTAATATCGTTTATCTTACCAAGAATAAATCGCGCCATTTTCTCAGAAGAAAAACATAAACTCGGCACCAATTCGATCCAATCATTAGAATAGTAAGTTGTTTTCTTAACAGTTTTGCCCCTGATAACTTTACTATCACAAATCTTTTTCAGCCCATAATCAATCTTGCGATATCGAAAAAGATATGTATTTATATTCACAACATAGCAATTGGTAACTTGCCACTTATTATATTCATCACAATTGACATACCAAACTACTTTTCCTAAAGTAAGTTTCATATTTTCTCTCCGTTTAGTCACACAGTTCATGTAACAATTTGATTAACACATTTCCATGACACGGTTTTGGAAAACACCAACAGCCTAAAGTCTTACCACGTAGCTCTTCCAAATCGGCCAGTAATTTTTCGTTGCCGCGTAACCATACCTCATACTTTTCTAAAACCTGCTCCCGATTTTGGTCTAGGCTAATTTCAAACGGGTTGCCCCACTTAGAAGGCCGACCTATATAAACGTCATAGAAATCTTTCTTGCAATGTACAACTTTCTCTTTAGTATCCATCTTCACTCTTAGGGTCAATATCAACGCATTGTTTACTTTCATAAATAGCCTCTTTTGCTACTTCTTTAATATGAAAATTTAAGCCACCTTTAGGATAACTAGTTTGCCTATTCAAATCTATAGCCAATTGTGCTAAATTATCAATCAAATTGCTAATTGCTTCTTCAGATTTATATTGTATATCTTTTTCGTATTCTTCCTTTTCTTCTTCATTGTCGCATATAGGCACTATTACCCTATCCTGCCGAAGTTTTTCTTTTATACGCATCAAAACTTCTTCCCACGGAGGATTCATATTCCAGACCTTTCTTTCGCCCATTTAACATCAATAGCCGCACCTACAGCCTTCATAATTTCGTCATATGTTAGACCACAAGGAACCAAAATATTTTGGGCGTATAGGTATGCTGTAATATTCATGCCCTGTTTGATGATAGGTTCAGCTTCTACGAATCGACCTTTTATCAAATCCTTGGCATAGCCATAAGCTGCTTCGGCATCTTTTGCAATAATAGGTTCAGCTTCGGGCCAACACTTTTTTAAAACATCCCGTGCATAAATATAGCAACAATAGCCACTTTTCTTAATTGCCGGTTCGCCCAATTCAAATCGCCCGCCCAAAACATTTTTGGCGTAATCGTATGCGCAATAAGTTTCGGTGGCAATAATCGGCTCGCCTTCTTCAAAGCGACCCTTTAGAACATCTTTTGCGTATAGATAGGCATCGATTGGATCTTTTAGGGATTCTTCTTTAGTCGGCGTTTCCATTAATTTTCTCCAAGGCCAAAAAGATTTCCGTGTGGACGATCATACTAGTCGTTCGAGCTTGTCATTAAAGACAGGGGTGTCTTTCATACTCCAAACATGGAGGGGATCGAATGAAAGCCTCACGTCCCGCTCGCCACACGGAAATCCGGCGAAACATTTAAAATGCAAAAGTATCTTCTACTAAATTATCATGATTATCAGGAAGTTCTTCATTTAGATCATCGCCATATTCATGATGCGTAGTTTTATAATTAACAAAGACATCGTTATTTGCACGGTCAATTATAAACAAAACCTTGTCGCAGTTATCACAAACAGCAATATCAATTGACTTTCCTTCAATAATAACTGTATGTATATTAGCAGTAGGTGGGCATATACCGCATTTAGGACAAGCCTTTTCGCTAATCTTGTCTAAATTATTCAATATCATTTGAGAATCATTAAAAATTTCTTTCTTTTCACTATCTTTTGCCACAAAATCCTCCAATCTCAAACTACCAACACAGTCAAAAGAAGCTTAATTATAACCGGCGCGGCCAAATTAATGAAATTCCAGGCCATTGCCCGCCATTTTTCGCGCATTTCGTTTAACTTTTTCTCAGCGTCGGCAACGTCGCCCATCATTTGCGCCAGCATTGCGAAATCCATTTTGTCTACTAGGTCCAATACAGCTTTTTCTTTGTCGCCAGATTGGACTGTCTTTAAGAAATCCACCCAAGTTTGCTGGCCCAAACTTAACAAATCTTGCTCATAGGTCGTAAAGAAGTCCAATAACTCTAGTGGCAAACCAATATTTGCGACCATTACATCTTGAACCCAATTCTTCGAAACATCTACCATTATTTACTCCTTTCCAAATGTAGCTTAAATTTATCACAAATTGACGCATTATGAGGCAAACTTTTCTTGAGTTGTTCACAACCACCATACATTATTCCATCTTTATCAATAGCTGGAGCAAGAGTTTTTGTACTAACCAATCCATGCCAAAAACTACAATTTCCGCAAACCTTTTTCGTATCTGTCATTGTATTCTCCTATGCGGCCACTTTGACTTTATTAATAACCCAAAAATCACTGGCCAGTTTTGCGTTCAAAACATAATCATAAGGCATGGTGAAATAGCCGTTCATGCCCCAATCGCCACCCCATGAATTACGAACAATAACCACCGATTTGCTATTGTCATAACCGACAATAAGAACAGCATGACCACCAATAGACTTGTCGGTCTTTTTGGGCATAGTAAGAATACCAGTCTTTGCCATCGCGGAACTTTCAAAATTTGGGTAAACCATGAAACCAAATACTATCGGAATTTCTGAACAAAGGGCTGTCTGTATGTGAACCAAATCTTGCTTGACACTATAATAAGACAAAGCCTTATAACTTTTTGCCTTAGTATAACAAATCTTTGGCGGTTTTTTGGCAAACTTTGCAATATCATAGGGCCAATCGATTTCAGCACAAACACCGGTTGACTTCATGCTCTTGAAGCCATCTCGGATATTCGCGCCAGAATCGGTAGTTATGGTTCCTTCCGGTATACGTTCATCATAATATAGCATCAATCTTGAACCCATAAAATCAGTATTATTTTGCTTTTTCTCCATATATTGATCTGAGCCAATGATTGCATTGGCAGTACAAGAACCAAGTCTAAGCTGATTATACACTGCCGCAAACTTGTTGGTCATGTCCATAGAATTCGATAGCTGCATAACCTTCATAAACTTTGGGTAATCTTTGTCAAATTCATAATCCCTGTAATCTAGAGGATCTTTCTTCCAACCGTAAACGTACTTAATCACTTTGGCACCGTTGCGGCAGGACCATTAGTAGCAACTGGCGGGACTGGCATCATATCCTTGCCATTAACCGCAATATTAAATTGATTCCAGCACTTCGCATTATTATCCAAGAACAACTTAATATCTTTGGGGTCTGGCGGCTTGGCGGGATCATATTTATCTGCCGCGACAATAGCGATCTTTGTGCTTAATGTAACATTTTGCCTATCGGACGCACTCATGCAACCGGAAATTGCGAGAATGCCAACTAACAAAAGAAACTTAAGCTTAGTCATCGGTCGCTCCTTTTCTTAAAAGAGGCACATTTACTACAATACTTCACACTATATCTTTTTTGTTGCCCTAAACATTCTTTAGTACCAAATCTAATATCCTCACATCGAAAGAAACAATTAGCTACGCGACATATTCGACAACAAGTTTTGGGCTTTTTCATATCTCCTCCAAAATCGCCCATTTAGAAACACAATCATGTTCAATACGAGTTGGATAATAAGTAGTCTTAAGTTTATCCATATAACACATTACAGCTATAGGTTTGCCATAATATTCAATCTCTTGCATTGCGCCACTACGTTTAAGAATAACAAGAACCGCCTTACCTTCCAATTTCTTGCGCCATTTAATAGGAATCGGTCCTTTGTGCCAATTCACTTTTTCTCTCCCTTCGTTTTCATATTGATAGTAAATTCGTAGCAATAGCCCAAATTTTCGCCCAAGAAATCAATAATATCTTGGCCAAAAATAGCACGGGCATCATCAAGTTTTATATGCTGAGTACCCATAGGATGTAAAATAGATACAAAATCATGTTGGTATGCGACTACATAGGTAGCTTTGCCTATATGCGTTAACTTTTTGGTCGTCATGGTCATTTCTCCATAATTACTTTGAGTTTGCACTCTTTGCCTGGATTATTTCGTAAATAACGCACGATTTCTTTACCGAAAGCCTTACTGGCATCAACAATTTCTAAAGAATAATCACTGCCAATACCACCAAGAGATATAAAATCATTATTACTACATGTGCAACGGATATAACGAATAACACATTCTCTAACTATACTCTTACTCTTTCGTGCCGCCTTTTTGCACTCTTTCTTAAACTCTGCCAGCATTTTCTTTTTGCTGCACACGATCTTGTCGGTAAATTCCATTGTCATCCCCTTACCTATATTTAACTTCTGATGGATTCTTGGTAAAATACGCCTCTTTAATCTCTTCTTCTTTTTCAATAAATTTTTTATTAACATCTTCGTAAGTATCAAAGGGTCCAATCATTAAATCAACCCATCCATAACCGATACCAATAGAAAGATAAACATAACAACCTACATTCATAGCATACTGAATTGCATCGGAAATACCACTAAATTTGTCTGTAGTCATAAAATGCTCAACCTTTGTTAAAACTGACATGTTTGTCTCCTTTCTACCTATCCAATTTGTGGTAATTATGAATGCCCAAAAGATCATCTCCCATTCGACCAATGGACTTCGCCCGCGCCCGCGCCCAAAGCCGCAAAATTAATTTTTGAACGGACCGTGCAAGAATTTTAAATATCGCCGGAAAGAACGCGGTAAAATCCGGCGGTGGTGGCAAATTACTTTCCTGTGGCATAGTAAAATAAAAATGCCGATATGGTGCTTGAGGCGTAACATTGGTATCTTCATATAAAATACCGTTTATAACCTTTATTTCCCATTTTCCGGGGATCATTACTTGGGCTTCTTTCTTGGCACTTCATCATATGAACAAATAATATTAATCGGTTCATCCAAAATCTCGGGAATCTGGTCCAATTTAATTGAATTATTTTTAACCAATACTTCAATCAATCTCGCAAAAGCATATTTTATATTATTGGCCTCATCTATTACACTAACACCGTCACTTAAACTATCATAGATACACTTAATTAGATCAATTATTTGACCGTTTGGTTCACAACCATACTTAACTCTTACTTTCATTTTCTTTCTCCTTGATTTTATTCCTAAAATCCTTAAGAATATTTTTTGCCCTGCATCTCTCAATTAACTCTTTCTCATAATCATCATAACCAATTGGATCATTAACCGCTGCTTCAATTTCGTCCTCAATCTTTTTTAGTAAGACCAAATCTGGTTTCTCGCCACACTTGGGACACACGGGTTTATCAGTTAATTTGCCAAGCCAACTTATCTTTGCGCCACACTTCTTACATTTTGCATCATTAAAGGCCATCTATTACTCCTTCCCCTTTGGCCAAAGAAACTTTGCCAACATTTTTGGTCCAATAACAACACTTATCTTTGAAACAACAATCTTCTAACTTGCCGTCAGCATTTAGGAGTACAAAATCCTCGCCAGCATGGCACTTGCTGTCATAGCCCAACTGAATTGCCAAACAATTATCGCAAACAATATCAATCTTTGGGTATTTTGCCTTCAAATCGAAAATTATGATATGCAGCATTTTTAATAAATCTTTCATCAATCGCGGCGTATGATCCTTGGACTTAAGGCTCAAGAAATTAAACTGTGTGCAGTACGCGAAAATTTCGGGTGGTATGATAAAACTTGCCGAGTTTTCTATAAGATAATTGCATGACAAAGTATCATAGTACTTGCGTATTATTCTGGCAGCATCGGTCCAGATTTTTATATCTGGACACTTCTGACTGTCATAGCTCAACGCAATATGTTTTATATCAATAGCCTTAAAGTGCTTAACAGTAACTTTGTTGATTGCTTGCGGCATTGTCGTTACGTTGCGTATTAGGTCCAAATGACCTTCTATCGGGGCCATATCAAGAATTTTTAGGCCGCAGTATTCATAACAAATTGTCATGGTAAATTTAGGTTCTTTCTCAAACAAATTTTCTAGATAATATTTTGGATGAAAATAAGAACGTTCTTCCTGATCTTTCAAATAACAAAAACTACATCTAGGATTCTTAATACAGGCATTTCCCAAACTTACCGTGACCAATTTCATAGCGACATCTCCCACTCTTGATATACATCACTGTGACCACCATCAACTGTAATTAGAGTGGCCTGTTTTAGCCTATCAATTGCCTCCTTGAAAATTGGAAACGCTTTGTACTCACAATCACTAGATTCAAAGAAATACCCATGATGTTCAGAATTACAACCATCCGTACCATAATAGAAGCCACAGCCATTACCTTCGCAATCAAAAACTTCGACACTTATTGAGTCGCTCTCACCATCTTCATCAACTTTGGGTGGCTTCTCATACTGTTGTTTCATTTTCTGCAACATCTCCAAAGAAAACGGCGGGCATGTTTGCCATTGCAATTCCTTGAACAACGGCTCAAAAATAGCAAACGCCTGTTGCGGGTCCATTATTTTGGTTTCGACAACTAACTCTGAGCAACTTGTTAGGTGCATGGAATTTCTCCTTTTCTCCTTCTTTTTCTCTCTTCCTTCCGCATTAATTTTCCGACTCGTCTTTCTTCTTTTACAAGCTCGTCTAGTTCATCCTCTCTGAAAAGTTTTTCAAGTTCTTCTTTTCTTATAGCCCTTTCAATTTCTTTTTCTCTAAGTAACTCATTTGACGCCTCAATCCCATCCTTAAGCCAAACTTGTAATTGCTCAAATGTATCATGTTCAGTTATATTCAATGTGATACATCCACAACCACTAACACCAACGTCAAGATGAACATCACAATGCTGTGTTTTCGCTATTTCTAATGCTTCAACAAGACCCGCATACTGATCGCAAGTTTTGAAATGGCGCACTTCGGTTAAGAGAGACATTATTTACCGCCTTTCTCATTATAGAGATCATCTAATATAGTATCCAACGCATTCGCAGTAACAAACTTTTTGGACTTCTTGGACACTGTAACCTTGCCCTTAACAATACAATCTTCAGGACTTATATCTCTCTTTGAATGCCAATGCTTTAAGTTACCAAGTTCATTATAATATGGCTTATTCAAAGCCATTTTTGAAATTACCTGCCAACCTTTAATTCTTTTGGCGGTGCGCAATGATCCGCACACGGCGATTACATCTGTAGCACCAGCAATGATTTCATTTGCGCATTCGACTAGGTAGACGTATTTTGCGCCCATTTAAATTCCTTTCTTCAAAATTTTATACCTTAAGCAACAAAAGGATCAGTAATATCTTTCTCTGTATAAAATCTAAAACTACTATAACATTTAAATTTAATATCTTTCAATTTAACTTTTTGATAAATTCTGCAACCATCTACAAGTGAATGTAAACTTATCATACCTTTAGATGATCCACCAACATAACAAAGTCCATATTCTGAATGATCTACTAAACTTCCCCGTTTTAACCCTAAACTTCTTGTTCCTCCATATAAACGTCGTTTTCCCCCCTTAAAAAAATTACAATAATGTAATTGTCTTCGATGAAATCTTAGTGAAACTAAAATTAATAAAGATTCATTATCTGGTTTTTCTTTTCCGCCAACCCCACTCCAAGCTAAAGTCCAACTATCAACATTATGTACCGAAAATTTTTCATCCAATTTTGAATAAGTTTTCTCAAGTCCAAGTCGATTTCTTAAATTACAAGTTTCCCAACCTTGCATAAGCTTAACTGGAGCAATTTTTCTAAGCTCGCCATAAAACCATTTCTTGCCAGCCCCTAATGGACTAAAATTAGAATCCCATCTTTTTTGTCCAGTTGTTACGGCTTTAATGTTTTCTACTACAAATTGAGAAATTGGAAAAATTTTAATAAGCTTATTAATAACCCTAAGTTTCAACTGCCATCTAGCTTTAGTAGAAGGTGGTAGTCCACCCATTTTCCTATTTTTTCTTTGTTTTCTATATGGTGTTTTTCTAAATCGGCGACTTTTACGAGCACTTTTTCTATCTTCCATCACATCTTTAACATGAGTAACGGCATGTGTCAGAATATTTACATAGGTATTCTTCTTAGATTTAACAGTAAATGCTTCTCTTTTGCTACCTGGATCAATACCTACTGCTATAGGTTGCATATTTCTGGCAGAAGGTTCTACGTTTAATCGTACACAAAATATACCATGTTTCCAAAATGGAGTAGCCTTTCTAGACTTAATCCACTTGGAAGCTCTCCAACAACTAGTTGGCATAAGTGGCTTATTATTTTTGTCTACTACAGGAACCATTACTTTCTTCATTTGCTTCTCCAAAATTCCTTGAATCGTTTTAGGCAATTCAAAGAAAACTCTATCATGTATACAACCCTTCGACACTGACAATCACAGAGGATGCAAACTAGGGTAGCATTCGCAACGTGTTTCACCCTTCCACGGGTAGATTGTTCAGTTTGATTGGAATTTTCTTTTGTCTTTAACCTCCTTTCCAATCGTTGTCTAGTCAATGCTTACGTTGAAAGTTGCCCTTTGGAGGGACTTTCAAACCATTTTAGAAACTGGCCATTGACACGTCTTATAAAATTCTTTAGCATTGTCCTTATTGTCGAAAATATTTACAAGGCCCGCCCGCAAGAAATCAAGACGATCATACAAACCTTGTTTCAATGGATCGAACGCGGACAATTGGCAAAAATTAATTGGGTCGCCTACTAGGTAAATGGGTTTGAGGGTCATACTACTGCTTCTCCATCACAAGCTCAACACATTGAAACATTTTCTTTGTAATTGACTTTGGAATTTCTATCAACTCATATTTCCCCTTACCATGATTCATTAACCAAAATTTCCTTGGGCCTATCGTTATAATATTGTCCCATGCAACACAATCATTATAACGGAACAAATAACGTCCATTCCAACCATTGACTTTAACAAAATGAAAGCCTTCTTTTGCCTTACGGTAACTTTTCCTAAACTCTTTTATCTCAGTGTTCATCTCGCCACCTTTCTTACGCTATAGCCCATATCCTACCACATTTTCGGCAACGATATTCATCTCTAAACAACTTCATTCCTACATTACAACACGGTGTAGGCCGATCTTCAAACTTTTGGGGCTTTTGCTTACTCTTTTCCTTCTTCGCCATTTGAAAACCGATCCTTTCGCTTGCTAAATCGGGATAGCCCCGGCACTTTATGCCCTTTTGGGCCAACCCTAGCGCCATTTGGCCTGGATAGGGCCGGAAGGCCATCCTAGAGCAAAAAATTTACACCAGAACATGTATTCTGTTGTATTCCTGTAGAAGGAAGTCATAAGTCCTTATCTGACAAGGGTTTATGACTCTACCGATCTATATAACAAATGTTATATAACTGTTGTCTTATTTGGCCTACTCAATCACTATCGAAAATTCCGCCAAAATCCCGAAATATCGAGTTAGAAAGTGTGAGTTTTCGCTTATTAAGGCAAAAGTGTGAATTATCGGGTTTTGGAAAATTCACAATCGATGATTTGGGGTATTATAAAGAATCAACCTAAGAATCAACACCATAATACAATAGAATATAACGAAAGCACCAACTATCGCTAACACTCTTTCTATCCATATTAGTATATCCATTATCTTACTCCGATTTCTTTTCCGGCGTCAAGATCTTTTTCTCTAATTCTTCTATTCGCTTTTCTAATTTCTGAATTCTATCTTCGCTTGGCTTTGAAAAGATAACATCCGCAATATGGGTAGCTGCTATACAAATAAAAAGAATAGCTATAGCACCACAAATATAACATCCATCTTTATCTTCCATTTTCATCCTCCACTATAAGAAGTTCAATCAAACGGCCCGCTAGATAACCGATTACCATGAAGTATGCGGCCAAAATTAGGGAGAGAGTTATCATTTCTTATCTTTATATAACTTATACATTGCCAAATAAATTGCACGATAAAAAGAAAAATCTTTTGAAAGACTAAGTTTATCTTTATCATCATAAAAAATAATTTCCCAACCTTCTCTATTTTTATCAGAAATTATTTTAATACCAAAACTTTCTTGTTTCTTAAACATTTCAATAACATTAAAAAATTCTTCTGGACTATTCATATAATCTGGAACTTTATAATAACAATATTGAGCTTTTTTGGAATTTTTCATGGGCTTCTTCCATAAACTGCGACGATTATAACAATTATGTGGAATTAAAAACATTTTATTGAATACTGTCGGTCCTTCTCTTTCAATTTTATTCACCATCCACTTAAATTTCATAATCTTTTCAGCAATAAAAACATTAATTTCTTTGTCACTTGGTTCTTTTCGTACCATTTGTCCTCTCCTTATAAAACTTATAAATTGCCAAACAAAGAGCACGAGCAAGTGAAGAATTTATTTTAGCAGTTAGTCTACCTCTAACATTCCAATTCCCTTCTAATAACACATTAATATAAACATCAAACAATCCTCTTATCATTCTTCTTTTTTCAAGAGTTTTTATAACATTTAAAGATTCATCAACATTATTAATATAATTTGGAACAAAACAATCCCAACTTTTACCTTTTTTAGAACATTCATTAGGACTTCTCCACCACTCATTTTGATCGAAAGGTGGAATTAAATAAATTTTATTAAGAGGATATCTTATCATCCATTTATATCCCATAATCTTCTCGGCAATAAAAGCATTAATCTCAGCATCACTTACTCTCATTTTCTATCCTCCAAATTCGGACTTTCTAATGGCCACAATGTAGGATCATCGTTATCAATAATATACTTCAAAATTGGAAGAAAACCGTCAGAACGAGGAAATGTTTTATGATGCCAACCCTGAAATTGAAGTGAACTAATTAAACAACCAGGAATAACCTCTAAATAAACATAAACATGAGTTAAATCACCTTCGGTTCCAAATCTTATTTCGCAAATATTCATTGCTACTTTCATTCCATACTCCTTACATTAAATCCATTCTTTTTAAGAGCACTAACCAAACCACTAACTGTCAGCCCAAGCTTTTTCTGCCAAGTATCAGCGGCCCATCTTAAACAATCAACATGACTTTTCATATTGTCGTTATCATGCCCTCTTATACACCACCAATTACGCCAAGCTATTTCTGTTCCAAAGAATCCAACAGAATTAATTTTTCTGGCAAATTTATATGTACCTCTAAATTCAATATAAAATCCATCGGGATGCCCTTCGCAAGAATATCTTGTCTTTGCACCAAGATAGTTCAATGCGGCCACAAAAAAGACTACGCCGGGATCAATTGTTTGCTCGCCTAAATTTATGCCATTATATTTTGTTACGCGCCTTCGCATTTTGTCCCAAATATTTGGTTTGGTAAATTTACCTATAGCTTTGGGAATTTTAGGCATTTTCTCTATCCCTTACTATTTGCCGGATTTTCGCGGCCAAATCTTCCAATTTTTCTGCATCAGAAATTGTCATTTTATCGGGCCAATTTTTCGCCATATAAGATAAAATATCTAAGGTTTGTTTCCATGTTATATAAGTAGGTCTACATACTGCTAGTTTTATTTCAGGCATTCTTTTTATCCCTTTCATACAATTTCTTTAGTGATTCTAGCCATTCAATCGCCGCATCTTTTCCCCAATGATCTTGTATAAAACATCCGGTCATTTCGAGCATTCTATAGTTCCCCTTTACGAGAGAAAAATACTACCACGCAAATGCAATTATTATTCCAAGCATCACACCCATTATAATATAATCAATCATTTTTCTTATCCTTTATATTTCGCCTAATTCTCGCGGCGGCGTTTTCCAATCTTTCGGCGTCCCAACTAGTCAATTCTGGATCTCTATCTATAATATTGAATATACAAGTTAATAAATTCTCCCATGATACAATACCAGTAATATAACATCTTTTCTTTTCGTGTTCTTTTCTAATTCGGCAATCTTCGCAAGATTCAGACATTACTTCTCACCTTTCTTTTCTGGCAATTCTTTCCAGCGCCATTGTGGCTTATTACTATTCTCAGGATAATACCATTCAGCATAATCTCTTTTAACAGCTTCAGCCTTAAGATTATCATTTAGATTAATTTCCATGCCCAAACAAAATGCCAAAACTATAATAACAATTATCGCCGTCACAATGCCTATACAGCCACGTCTTTCGTCTCTATCCATTATTTCTCACCTTTCTTCTCTGGCAACTCTTTCCATCGCCAGTCAAGACAATCACTATTTTCAGGATAATACCATTCGGCATAGCCTCTCTTAACAGCTTCGGCCCGAATACTAGTATATTTACAAGTACTAAAAATAAAGGCAAGAGCAAAACAAATTGCAGCGGCAAAAACTAATATAATGAATATACAGCCAAGTCTCGTCTGATTGTCCATCTATTTCTCCTTAACACATATTCTCAATTTCATCATCAATTCGACGCAACATATCTAACCAGAATTTCTTTAATTCTGCCTAATTTACCTTCTGACTCTTTCTAGGATGTTTCTGGTGCCATTTCATTCGTTCAAGATGCTCTTTGCGACCTACGCGGGCTACCTCTTCACATAGAGCTATCACGCGCCTTCTTTGCGTCCTTTCCCAAGGACGATTCAAATGGTCCATGTAGACCAAAGCATAGCCCAATTCGCGGTAGCATTCAAGCCTAAGTGTGGCCCAACCATAACGTGCAAGTTTCTTTCTTGAGATAAAAGAATCATGCCAAAATATAACAGAAAGACGTTCATCAAGTCCAGGTCTAAGTGGATTAGTAATACTCTCCGAATTTATCTTGCAAATATCCTGTTCGGAACGAATAATCTTTCTATTCTTTCTTTTGTAATTTGTGGAAAATAAAGAATATGTGCCATTATAGTTTCTTCTTAAGTGCAGACTATCCAGGTTAATGTTTTTCATTTTTCTTTCTCCTTACTACAAAATATATAAGAAAATTTCATAAATCTTCCAGGTAAAAGAGAATTAGTAATACTTGACTTATTTATTTCACAAATTTTATTAAATCGAGCAGCACAAGGATTACTATATATCACTTCACATAAATAATACTTACCATTAGTATCTCTTTGTAGATGTAAACTATCCAGGTTAATGATTTTCATTTTATAGAACCTTTCTTCGTACCAAACTAAAATCTCGGGACATGCCCTTGACTAAAACAACTTTGGCAACTAAAAGTCTTGCGTCAAATTTTCTAGATGATTGGCAATCTATTTCACCAACTGCAACTACAGTACCAACTATTCCTTTTTCATAATTAACAAAAGTATCACCAGTAATAACCGCTTCAGAATTATTTTCATATCTTGGCGAATTTTCTTGCCATACTTCAGTCATATCCCTAAAGGGTCTTTCTAATAATATAGATTCTCTAGACCATACACCGTCCAAAAGAGTCTGCGCGACAATTATTTCGGCATTATTTTGGTCATTCATAGACGGGCCGAATGTAATAAGAATGCCGAGAATTTTCTTGTCTTTACTGATTATAGTGTCGCCAACGTCGATTTCGTCAATGCCGTTCTCGTATCTGGCCATTTTTACTCCTTTCAAATTCTTTCAATCTTTTTTGTAAATGAGAAATCATAGCCCTCAAAACCCTTTGTGCTGTGTCTTTTTGATAAAATAAATGTGCCCAATTTATCAACGCATCGGCTAACTCTTGTCCCGCTTTTGCTCCTTTAGTAATTTCCCTCATTCTTATCCCTTTCTACAGTAAACACAAAAACTTTCAAATTCTTCTTTCTAGCAATGTCAATCATGTGCTTTGTGCCTTTGCTAATGCCATCCCATACTGCGATCAATGCTTCGGCATAATCTGCCATTTGTTGATTTCTTAAGTAACCAGCACTTTTGCCAAATTCTTTCCAATTAGCAGGAAATTTTTTAATACGAATCCAATTATAATTTGCCCATATTTCACCTAATTCATCTACACCCTTAGCACAACCTGATACAACCTCAGATATTTTAAAACCACTTTGATTTATTGCATTACTTACAATAAGAAGATTTGTAATCGTGCGACTTCCGGCGATAATAACCTTCATATTAACCTTTCTTTTTAAGCGCCATCACCCAATTCACAAAACATACAGTATTACAAAATATTACGCTCTTAAAAATTTCTTTGACCTTGCCACGGCCCACCCAAATAACGACATCGCCAAAACTTTCGATTTTGATGTAATTACTACTTTGGGTATTTACGGCTTCTTTGCAATGATCACACTTAGTCATTGAAAATTCCCCTAATTTTTTCAGTTTGAACTAATCCAATTTCCTTAGATATCGCGGAAGTCATACCACCAAAAGATTTAAATTTTTCCATAAAATAGTCGTTCAATTTACCATCAAGAAAGCGCAAATCACCGGCGGGCGCAAAACGATAAACTTGCGCCATTTCGCGGTGCGTCATTGTGTCAATATTTTTCTTTGCAAGTTTAAGTTCTTTTTCAGTCATTTATTGACACTCCATTATGCTTTTTCTTTAGATCTTCATACCACAACACAAAATGTTGAATATTACAAAAATCCAGAGAATCTTGCCAAGATTCAAGAAATCTATTATTAGTGCAAATTCTAACCAAAGTATGATTATATTCCGGCCTAATACTAAATTGTTCTTTATCATCGGCCCTGAAAATAATTTCTCTACCGCAAAATTCGCATTTAGATTTTGGTTCAATTTTTAGATGCTTCTTTTTATCTTGTGCTAAAAACATTTCAATGTTGCTTGAAAGAGTTTCTATTCGTCGTATTGCTGCTTCCATAGCACATTCGTTCTCGTACTGATAGGGCTTCATATACGTCTCTAGTTTAAATATTTGTTCAGGCGTTGTTTGTTTTGTGGCCACTTGGATACCCAACTCCTTCCGTATTTTCTAGTTTATCAAGCCAAGAAACAAGACACTTTTTATCACAAAGATTAGCATTATCTGAGCTATGAAATACCTTTTTACGACCAATATAAATAGCAAAATCGTCATTAAAATAAAACGCGCATAATGTTATATATTTTTTATTTCTTTTGCCAATTTTCTTACCACAAAAATCGCAGATTGTTATACTCTCACCAGTAGTTTTTGTCATCATTAATAAATTCCTCGCCAAATTTACTCACCACAGCACAAATATCTTTTGCAGACCCAATATCAAATACAACAAGTGTTTTATTCCCTTCAAACCCAGAACATGCTTTAAATTTAGTTAAAGAATAAAGTCTACCATTATAAATATATGCAATTGGAGCATCTTGCGGCATTTCCTTGAGAATTTCAATTAATTTACTTACTATCATTCGCCAATTCCTTTAGCCGCCGAATCCAGAAAATTAAACAAACAAGATCGCAAAACTTTAAAATCCAATTACTTTCATCATCTTCATTTTTATATAAAAGTTTATCTCCTTCGTTAATATAAAGATGGACATTTTCATCCATATATGTAGTACCAATTTCCATATAACTCTTGTTATTCTTGTCAATTTCCTTACCGCAAAATTTACACGTCATTTTGTACCTTTCTTTTTAAATTCGCCACACAACAAATTATCAGGTTTCATTATTGTAGGAAATGGAGGCGGATATCTTGTACACTCATAATGGACAAAATTCTCAAGCATTTTTCTTTGCTCGGGAGTTATTTTTACTTCAGAATTTTCCGTAAGAACAACTCTATTTTGTACACTGAAAATGTATTCACACATTACGCAACACTTTTTCATTTTGCGCCTTCTTTCTTCTTTTTAAAATCGCCGCACCAACTTTTGCCGCCCATTAATGGAAATGCTGGTAATGCACTATTACCCGGAAAAACAGGAGCATGTCGTCTACACTGATAAGAATCATCAGATTTACCAGGACAATATAATTGTGAATATTCGCAATCTTTGCAGCATCGTTTCATGATACATACCCCTCGCTAAGTTTTTCCCTAGCCCAATCTAACCATTCTAAAGCAAGAGTTTCTAAATATTTAGTTTCATATGTCGTATACGCACAATTCGCACAATCATCTATGGCATAGCCTTCCAGACGGTCGATTTCTTGTAGGCCCATGCCATAAAGAAAGAAATAATCCTTGCCGTCGATTTTATTGAATCTAGGGCTTATCGGGATTATTGGGTGAGACATTATTTTTGCTCCAAACGTTCTCGTTCTGCTCGTTCAAGAACTTGTCTACTTATTTTCAACGCCTCTTCACGCGAAATTGATATTCCAATCTTTGCCACTTTCTCGTTATTATTGTCAACTATCTTCAAATCCTGATATAAAGTTTCGGCATCGGCACGTTCTCGATTTGAAAGATATAAGAAAAATTCCGTAATTTCGCGGCGATATGAGACAAGAAATGCAACATACTTTTTAACTTTATCACAATGACATTCGTAAACTATCGGTCTACCTTCAAATTCGCCAAAAGAAACAGATTCGTCTTTTGAACCTTCAAATTTCTTGCCGCAAAAACCACAAGTAACTGTTCCTTCAGTGCCGCAATGACAAAATCTATCCATAAATAAATCGATGATTTCGTCGGTAATTTCGAGATTCATTATTTATCCTCCATCACACTACCAATAATTTTTCTTTCGTGTATTTCCATTATTTTATTTTGCCAATCTACAATATAAGCCTTAATATTATCTTCTTCAAACACTTCAGGACATGCCCAACCATGTTCTGTTTCCATTGTCTTATTTAATCTCTTTTCCAACCATGTTCGATATTTAGCAAGATGATCCACTTCATTACGTGTACCAGTTTGCTCAGATAAATAATTACCCAAATCAATATGAGCCTGAAGACACAAAGAACAATTATGCTCATGACATTCTAAATGAATAAGTACTGGCATTTGTGTCATTACTTTTTCTCCTTATTCAATGCTTTATTTACTTCTTTTACAAAAAGATTAATACCATTATCTAATGGTCTATATACAAACATTTTATGTCTTATAGTATCACCCATTATCATACCATAATCCAAAATCTTTAATTCTGACATTTCAGAAATTACCTGTTCTAATATATCTGATAAATCTGGCGAAATAGATTTCTTCTCTTTACACAAATACTCAGTTACGTCACAAATTAACTCGGTAAATTTTATTCCACCTGAATGATCGTCAATTATTTCCAAAATCATCTTTTTCATATTTTCCTCTTTTGTTTCTCACTTATTTTTAATTCTACAAAAGTATTACCCCATTCTCGCCACAACTTAGCATTTGAACGACACTCATTTTCTTTATCAATACTTTCCCTATAAGATCCAGCAATTATTTGTCTACGTCGATTCTTTTCTTCTTCTGCGATCTTTAGCCACTCTACTTCAGCCGTACAAGCTACAATAAAACGTTGCCACATAATCACCTTATCTAATCGCCAAATATTATCTTCATCATCTGGACCGTTCAAACACAAACACCAGTGACCATTTATCGCAATAAACATCGGACTTACAGGAATAGGCGGATAATTCATGTTTCTAACAAACTGAGTAAATGGGATCATATTTTCTCCTTGTCTCGCCAGTAAAACGACTTTTTCTATAAAAGACCAATCCACAACATGTCTATCAAAACTAGAAACAGTAACCCAATTTGTCGGTGCAAGCCAACGTTTGCCCTTTTTATTGCTACCAATCGCGGCAAGAGAAGTACTGCCATCTTTCCAAAAAATACGATAAAGACCATGATCGAGTTTTTGAACTTCTTCATTTGTCATTTTTCTTCCTTATACTCCCCAATAAGCCTCAACATCGCCACGCAAATCGCCCGCGCGAAATTGGCCTCACTTAAATCGTCACAATAAGCCCAACCTTTTGTAACAATATTTTCGTCTATAAGATTTATTAAATAACGACCCTTATTTATTGTTACGGTAAAATAAACGCCTTTTGGCAATTTTTGTAAACATTGCCACGCTTGATTCAAATTTTTAGTAGGTTCATAATTCATACACTCTACATTTGACATGGACATATAAACATCATTAAATAATTTTTGACCAATTAAATTATTTATTTCTTTGTCTTCCATTGTCAGTCCTCCATTCCCAAATTTGGCAACAAAAAATCCCCGACAACCTCTACTATAGAGTCGCCGGGGATCTTTTGTTACTTTGAGTTCTTCTTGTACTTGTTAGCATAACCTTCTAGAAAACTTGGCAAATCCTTAAGAACTTTAATTAACAAATCATCAGCGGCTTTCTTCGAACCAGATTTAACATAATTATTTATCTTCTCAAAATTTCTTATACAATTTTCTATATTATCTAACTTTAACTTAAGACTTGTCTTTCCCCATTTATTAATCAATATCTTGATTTTCTTATATACTTCAGAAAAATCATCTTTAACAAGATCACTTAATAAATCCTTACAATCTTTATCAAATTGACCCAATGCCACTTTATAATAATCAATTATAATTTGCCTACTTTTAGATTTTCCGCTTAACTTATTACTTTCATCATAAATTCTACATACTTCGGGCCAATCATTATCATCAGAGGCTTTCTTTGCACGATCAGCCCAATCCTTAAGAACTTTTTCTATATTTGGATCAGCATTGTCAAAAACATCTTCAAGATTAAGTTCCCTTAAATATACTTCTGGAACATATTTTAAACTTCTTGCCTTCGCGTCCAAAATTTCGCCACTTTTTTCTAACGTCGCCACAAGAGAATACCCCTTACTTCCGACTACTCTTTCTCTTATTCGCCAATCCTCATCGTTCAATTTACAACAACAACGATTATTTACCAGAATAAAATGATATACATGAACTGAACCATCATTTTTAGAACTACTAGGAATACTACTACCAGAATTACTAATGCCCACCGTTGATTCACCTTTATGGATTACAAAAAATTCAGTAAACATATCCGTTTCAAAATGATAAATACCGGTATATATCAGATGATTAATACCACTGGTACAAATAACACTAGTCTCTTTATTCTCGTACTTAAACGGCTCTTTTTCATTCTTAAATGGAATATCTGGTTTCCAATTCTTATTATTACGCAATTCCTGCAAAATATCACGCCACGGTTCTTCGGCAGATAAAATATTAGCTACCAGAACAAAAATTACCAAGAAATACTTAAGCATCGCCTTTCCTCCATTAAAGCCCATTATTTTACACTATTCGCCGTTTCCATAAGCCTTGCCTTAATCGCCGCATGTTCTGGACTACCATCTAAAAGATAGTGTATACCAATAGTATTATAATTAGGATCGGGAGAATGTGCAATTTCCTCGGCACACAACTCTACCCAAGAACCTATTGGATAATAAATAAATGCCGTATTAAAATACCAATCCCATAAACCAGAATATCCATATGGGTGAATCGCCGGAGAATGCATCAAAGCCGGAACATCCTTCCATTTGCAATTGTGTATACCACTTGGAATTACCCAAATCTTTACTTTCTGGTCTTGATTCATAATCATAACAAGCGCTATTTTTGTCGGCACTTTAGCTTTTGGAACAATACTTTTAGAAATTTCATACAATGCCGTCGCCATTGCTATAACTTGTGCCTTTTCAATTACAGTCGGCTTACCGGTAATTGTTATTTTAGTCGTTTTCATTTGTTTCCTCCAAAAATGCCAACAAAAAATCCCCGATAACCTCTACTATAAGAGGCTACCGGGGATCTTTGTGTTACTCGAATTACTGTGTCGGAACGGGATGACCGTTCTTATTCGGTGTAATATACTTATTCAAAGCATCGCTCGCGCCATCACAGAATGCACCGGCATATGTTGCGACTAAATTTGCGTTTGTCTTCCAGTCAGGGTGCTTATTAAATAGATTGTCCAAAGACTGCATAAGGTTCAAGCAAAGCTGTTCAGCAAGCAGCCGTTCAGCCTTCTTTTCATCGCCCGCAAGAACCTTATCAATTTCGGCCTTGGCAAGCGGGTAAGCTGCCGCGACGAATCCACCAACGGGATAGTTGTTGCAAACTACTCGCACTTGATCTACCGCGATCTTGATCGTCTTTGCTTGCTCTACTGTCGGCTTGGCGGCAACGCAATACGTCAATGCGCTTAGGCTTCCACCATCGAAACAAATCTGCTTCAGTTCCTCCGGTGTTGGCTGTGGCGGTGGAGTACAACCTACCAGAACAAACAGACAAAACGCACTTAGAACGCTAACGTTACGCATCGCAATCCTCCTACTTGGGTTTATTGTGTTCTGCCAAAATTGCCGCTTTTGCGGCATCCATTGTGGCAAAATCACCGATTCCCTCAAGAACAAAACCAATAATTTCATTAGTATCTCTAGATAAATATAACGTTAACATATTATTTATATATTTTCCATAATAATCGCATGATTTCGAAATAAAATGCCAACATTTACCATCTGGATCATATTCCCAAATAGGATATTTTGTAGGTTCAATATTGTCTATCCGAGCCAAAATCATTTTAGAAAATTCTTCGTTATCACCATTCATTCAATTCCTTTCTACTTGGGTTTATTGTGTTCTGCCAAAATTGCCGCTTTTGCGGCATCCATTGAGGCAAAATCACCGAGACATTTATCACCGATTCCGCCGGGACAATAATCGGCCTGAAATCTATCTCTCTTTTTAACGATTGGCTCAGATTCGCCAATTGAACCAATAAGAACTCCATCCAAAATTACATTAGACCACGTAATAACCTTCATAATTTCAATCATCGCGGTTCCTTTCTAACGTTGCCCTTGATATTTTTACATCTTTTAATCATATGACCCATTTCGGCATTATGATTATGCAACGCACAAATATATTCGGCTAACATAACGCCCAACTTATTGCCGACCAAAATTCTCGCAATATCCTTGTTTTTCTTGGACACCAAGCGAATAAATGGGTATTCGTCCAAACCGCGATCTTTGTCTGTAATAAACTTCCACCTAGCGCCCCAAATATCGCCATAACGAATCGGCTCGTGCTCGCATTTCTTACGTGCATAACATTTCTTGCCTTTACAAGATAACTTGACTTTCTTGAACCTATCGCGCCTAAAAATTCTGGCAAGTGTTGGAAATAGACCGAGATTCTCTTTGTTGACTTGCTTCTGAATTATACGACTATTCTCATTATTATAATATCTATTTCCAAATCTAATTACTGCCTTTTTACGTAATTTAGGATTTGTATAAGTGGTAATATCTTTAGGATCAAGTAGCTTTTCATACGCCTGATTTATTTTATCTCCAATTAAACCACTTATATAAAATTTTCGAAAATCAATTTCATAATCCAGCATTTCATCGACAATCCCCAATATCGCCTCTGGCGAATTTTTTATCCAAGATACTTTGAATAAATTTTTAAACGCCTGATCTACAGTAATTGTGCCGTTCAAAATGTACTTAAAAATCTGCCGGTCGTTACAGTAACCTATTGCGTCCTGTGCCGTGTCGTTCGCTCGCAAACCATAACCCCATGCGCCCATAATTATTCTTTTCCTTTCTCTGTTTCATCATGAAGAGTAACGTTAACAGGTTTATCTCCAAGCTGACTTGCAATTAATTCATATAAATGTTTAACATGAGATTGATCCCGATTTACAATACATAGCAAATGCTCCATCTCTCTTAAAAGTTCGTGCCATTCATATACATCAAGAGTTACGGCAACTTTCATATTATATTCCTTTCGGTTTTCGCACAAATCCAAACGGAATCGGTGGCCCATAAATTAACCAATTTGCCGCCTTAAACAAAATTTTTGCCAAATTATATCTAAATCCCCAATATCTAGTCCAATATGGCGTAATCCAAATTTGCGGAGAAAAATCGGTTGTGCAAGATGGATGCATCATAATTTTTCACCTACGACTAGATTAAGACCTTTAGTACCATTCAAGGTTAAACCAAGAGGCTTAAGAATATTCTTTTGATATTCAGAAGAAAAATAGACATTATCCAAAATCGCCTTTTCTCCCAAAACAAAACGCCCCTTCAAAACATTATTGGCATAATAATAGGAATACTCGGCACTTTGCGCGATTGCCTTCTCGCCTTTTGAAAAAGCCGCAGCTAAAACAAGTTTGGAGTAAAGATAAGAATATTCGGCATTCTTTGAAATTACTAATTCGCCTTTTGTAAACGGCCCACATAAAACATTCTTGGCATACTCATAAGAAACGGCGGCATCTGTGCGAATAATTGATTCACCTTTCGGAAAACGATATCTCAAAACGTCTTTAGCATAAAGATACGCCTGTCTCGGTGCCATAGCCATAGTAACCACCTGAACCAACGCCTTTTTCGAGCTTTTCTTGCTCTTTTTACTGGCCATCTCTTTTCTCCTATTCGTGCCAATTTCGGAAAAACTCAAACAACACAATCGCCGCAATTATCTCACGCCCGTAATAAACAATTGCCGCTAACAAAAGGGCAATTACTATCACACCCGCCCACCAAGCTACCCAATACCAAGCAGCTAAAATCGCGCCAACAAATATCGCCAAAACAATAAAAATTAAGAATATAGCACCTAAAATCTCTAACATCACCGCCTCTTGCGCCCGTGTTTCTGAACTTCAGTCCAATAACGTTTAGCCGAACGTTCCATCTCTAAAAGCCAAGAATAATAATCGGGAAATTCGTCTAGATGATCCTTGGCAATGCTTTTTGCAATAGATTTATCGGTCGTATGTTCCATCTCGACCTTTGTACCCATTCTTAACTGTCTCTTACTATAATAATCATCGGGTCTTTCGTTAAGCCGTAACATTGACGTTTCCTCCATTCTTATCAAATACAAAAGACATCAAAGATTTTCTATCAGAAACTAGTTTCGTCACGCGCTCTAAAAACTTAACCTTAGTATTGGCCAAAGCCCAAGTATACGCGCCATCTATATCACCAAACGGCTTTTCTTCGACCGTATATTGGCCAATTTTGTTATTATTTAGGCCGCGATAATAAACTACGCTGCTTAAAAATTGCAGTTTGACCAAAAGCATAAAAGTATCCTGGTCTTCCCGAACGAGATTACTTTCTAATGTCTGCAATATTCGGTCATCATCTGGCGATAGGACTACTGAATTTCTAACCTCTTTATAATTGGCCAAATCCGTAAATGCCGATAGATTTAACAATTGCGCAGTCGCATTGAATCTAACGTTTGTTCTAGCAAAATTAAATAGTAAAAAGTAAAATAGGCAAGCTGATGTTATAACCTTGTCTGGATCTTCGGTGTGTGACCAGAACTTGTCCAAAGAATTAAATAAATACTTCTTTTCGGATTCCGCAAATTGACCAGCGATAAGATTAAACTGTCGGCACAAGGTACTCATAGGTTGCGTGAGAAAATAAAGTGCTTCACGGTCTGATAGGATTTTTTGGTCGATCTTAGTTTTCGGACTGTCAACGAGAAACACTAACCTATTGGGCATCGCAAATTTCTCCTTAAACTAGACATTTAACCTCTGCATTAACGGACATAAGGCCGGGTTCTTTCATCGAAAAGAACCAAGTACTTTCATCAGGAATTACTACTTGTAAAAGCGCCCATTCATTCATCCCCAAAATTAAATTGGCAATACGAAGCATATCCTCAAAACTTTTTACTTCTTTTTCAAACATATTGGCCACGTCAGTCGGAACGTCAACCCATTCACTTGCTAAATTCTTTTTAAATGTAAGTTTCATAAAATCTCCTTTTCATTGAAATTCGCCTAATTTTCTTACCTTTGGGCTTTGCATTCTGATCTTTCATAGAATGCCCGCCACATACGCACAATTTTCTTGACCTATTCTCTGGATCGCGGCAATTTGACTCAACGGTGAAATTTTTGTAAGACATACACGCCCATCCTACAAGGAGTTTTAGATGATTGTTCAATTTGCCCATGAGAGTAACACGGCATTTTCTTATACCACGACTTATTATGTATAGCACAACGATACTTACCTGGACTAGATCCTCTTAAGTGCGGGCAACGCTTGCCACTTTCCTTATGAATAAGATTATCTTCTCGAATACCTTTCTTTGGGTCTTTGACTATAATTACATCATAATTATAACAACAATAGCCACAACGTTGACAAATCATTGTGGATAATCCTTTTCTGCAAATTTTTTAAGAATTGGTTCTAATTCTTTAGCATGTTTTTCTACAAAATACATTAGTTGATTTTTTGTAATAGAAGTAAAAATTACATCATTACAACTTTCTATAAACTTCTTTAATTCGTCTCGAATTGGAAGCCTTCTTTGTGTTTCTTCATAAGCCTTTTTATCCATCAGAAATAATCTCCTTTCTCAAAATCATCCGCAATTTTATCGTAAACCGCCTTACGAATCCAACAAGTCGTAATTTTGCCGCATATAGGACACTCGCCTTTCAAGAAATATTTTTCGCAGCCCGTATGCCACTGCATTTTGCGGAAAAAGCGCAAATTCGTTAGCCGCACACGCTTTTTGCAAGATAGGCAATAATGTGGCCAACCTTTAGCCCTTAAATTTTTCGCGCTGACTTCTTCTTTATTGGCCATTTTTCTCCAAATTTTTCAAGACCCGAGCAGCAAGAACAGGACTAGAATAATATTTTTCTTTACCGTTTTTGAAGCATAACCAAAATTGGTCAAAGCCAAGATCAAATAATTTTTGAGCTTGCTCAGGAGTTACATCATAATCATCGTTGCATCGCTTCAACTCAAAACTTGTATCATAATCGTCGATTGTTATGTCATTAAAATTCTTGAAGCTAATATCGGGATGAGTATACGGATCTATATCCAATGCCATCAAGATTAAATCAACTACATTATCTGCTAAAACACCAACCTGTCTCACTGTATCAAAATACCTATCGACCAAATCTTTCTTTTCTTTTGAACTTATTGCCGCAATATTTTCAGGCAAATGATATTCTTTAATGTCCATTTTTCTCCTTCCATATCTCGGGATAATATTCTTTAGTGGCCGACTCATAATGATTTATCATACCGTAAAACTCAACGCCGCGCTTCTCAAGAAGACTAGGCAATTCGTCCATCATAAACCTTGTAAATTCATGAACTTTGTCGTCCGGTATACAATATGTTTCTATACTAGAGCCTGTCCATTTAACAATAGTGCCGGGATATCGCGCACATATTTTATTTTGACCGGGAAACTTTCGCCAGTGCCGAATTTCTTTATGAGACTACTTAGTCTTTTTTGATTCACGTTTTTATCTTTCTACTTTTAAATATACAAATGGAACACAAAAAATTAATCTGTTTACATCTCTTATCACCAAAACGCACAAAACTTGGACAATGATGACTACACTTTTTTCGAGAACATTTTTTACAACACCCTTTTGGATATTTCATTTCTTTTCTCCAATCGGTATTCCCGCCAAGGCCACTTGATAGGCGAAATTAATCGGTGGCCACTCCAAAATCTCGCCAATATCGCGCATTGTCTGAGTTACGTTTACACCGTATGCTTCTGGCACACGAAAAACTATATAATCTTTGTTCAGACACAAAAAATTATAAATCATTTCATTTAAAACTTTTCTTGCTCTAGGTTGCCAATATAGACAACAATATAATTGCCTATCAGACCAATCAGGATGTAATATCTCCATATTATGAATATGATTTAACAAATTAAACTTATTGTAAATCACATAAACTGGTCGGGCCAAATTTAGAATAAAATTTATATCGGGCGTATCAGGTGGACATCCGATTTTCTTGCCATAATTCGGACAGCCTTTTGGATGATTATAGTAGGGTTTTGGGCATAATGTTTTGATAATTGGGTCGAAAACTAGCTTGCATTGTTTAATCATTGGGAAATCTCTTTAAAATCTCAATTAATCTCAGAGAATCTCTAACCATAACCTCTAATACCTTGCAACGACTCCATCCACCACCTGAAAGTAAACCGGTTTCATCACACCAATTTTCTAATGCTTCTTGTGCTAACTTATACTTTCTCTCTTTCATACACTTTTCACAATTACAATTGTCGCAAGCCATCGAAAGCTCCTTTAGCTATTCAATCCCATTCCAAATAATATCAAAAATAATATAATCCCAATCACTGCAATCACACCAATTGCCAATTCATCACGATTCTTGCCTTGATCCATATTTACACTCCCGTTTCAATTATATCGTTCACATAAAACATCACTTTATCCTTCCAAAAACCCACTGAACCGTCCAAATCTACCATCATGTTTTTCTTTAACTTAAGAATCTTGTCTTTCATAATTTCATACTGATTTCGCCCGACAATGCCCGTCACTTTGCCGGTATCGTCCAAGAGATAAATATTAGCGTGTTGCCGACCGTCTTGTTCAGATACTTTGACTTTGATACTGTCGATCTTGGCCAACAGGCGAGTTTTCATACCCTCGCGCAAATCTGAGATTGACGTATGTACAGAACCACGCTTTAGACTAAAATCATATTTGATCCAGAAACATTTTTCATTAGTAGAACTTAGAGGCTTGCCATCAAAGGCACCGAGATTCTTAAGCAATTCTTTTATATGCTTGCCACATTCACAACGCTTCATAAAATCGTCATAGTTTTTATACGGTTGTCTCTTGATAATTTCTCTTGCGTTGATAGTCCCGATACCGGTAACGTCACTAAAACCGGGATAAATTTCCCTACCTTTTATGCTAAAAAATTCGCCCGAAAGATTTATATCAATGCATTCTAATGAGAATCCCCTATTTTTTAGAATACCAATCGACTGCACTTTCTTTAATTCGTCGCCATACTGCAAATAAACTTCATAAAAAGCATCTGGATAATGTGCCTTGATATACTGACACCAATAGGCAGTAATTGAATATGCGACAGCATGGGCTTTGTTAAAGCCATATCCACCGAACTTGATAATGTCTTGCCATACGGACTTGGCGATTTCTTGGCTTACACCATTGTTTACGCAGCCTTCGATAAAATCATTATACTTGCTCAGAATTTCTTGACCACCGGACTTAGCTATGGTCTTTCTTACAAAGTAAACTTTTTCCGGCGGCATTTTTGCCATGAACTTGCATAGTGCCATAACATCTTCTTGGAAAACAATACAGCCATAGTTATCTTTAGTAATCGCGTCATAGATAGGATGTACTGGCGGCACAACCCCTTGATTTTTTCTGGCAATTAAATCTTGAGCACCACCGCTTTCAATTGGCCCCGGTCTTGAAAGAGCGTTCAAAACCACCAAATCACTAAATTTAGTCGGTTTGTACCTACGGGTCAAACTGCGAACCGCTTCACCTTCAAATTGAAAGACGCCCAATCCATCGGCACTTTCGAAAAGCTTCATAGTCTCTAAATCGTCAAGAGATATTTTGTACAAATCCAACTTTTTTTCGTAGCGATCCAGAATAATATCACACATTTTTCTAATCATGGTTAGCTGCGTGACACCAAGAATATCAATCTTTAGAAAACCCATTGATTCAGCTTCGTCTTTGTCTAGACTAAATAAGGACTTGTCGTACTTGGCAAAATGCTCTTCCAGCGGACTGATAGACGACACTACTACACCGGATGCATGGGTACTATGCTGTCTGATTTGTCCTTCCATCATCGCGGCATATCTCAGGCATGGATTATCGTGAACATACTTTTCGAAATCCGGCTGATTCAAAGTATCTTCGACTGTTTTAAAGTATCGCTCGTCTTTCAAATCACGTTCGGGAATTCGCTCCTTAATAATCTTTATCATGTCGTCGTCTAACTTAAAGATTCTAGATACATCATTAAGCAAGCTAGGTCCATGATACTTTGAATAATTCAGCACGTCGGCAACTTTATTCTGGCCATACTTGGAAGCCAAATACGCCTTGACCAAATCTCGTTTTTCATCTTCAAAATCAAGATCAATATCCGGCGGGTCCGACCGTGATTCGTCCAAGAACCTGTCAATCAGAAGGTCATGTACCACCGGATCTAATTCGGTAATTCTCAAGAGATACGCTATGAGACTGCCGCCGACTGAACCGCGCCCCGGACCTACAAAGACGTGTAAATTATCCTTGGCGTGAGTAACCATATCGGCAATGCAAAGGAAATAATCAACGAAACCTTTCTTGGAAATAAGGTTTAGCTCATGTATTATTCTGTTCTTATAAACGTCGTTAAGTGGCGTCTTGCGCCTCTTCATGCCCTCACCGATAAGCGATTTAAGCAAGGTCAAGTTTTCTTCAGCCGGTTTTCCATTGAAACTGAACGCTTCGGCTTTGGGCAATTTCACGTCGCATTGATCTGGAATTTCGTAGGTTCTTTCTATGGCCCGATCAAATACCTTGGCAATTTCGACATCCTTGCCATACAATTCCTGCACTCGGTCAAGTGCCTCTTGCTTGCTGTGGACAAAGAGCACCGGGCCAGCGGACTTTAGATAGGAGTATCGGGCAGGGTCGTCCATCGTCTTGCCTTGGCCCACGCACCACATAACGTCTTGAACTTCGGCGTCATTTCTATCTGGATAATGAACGTCATTCGCACAGAGAATCTTTATGTCGGGATACTTCAGAGAAAGCCTGATTACTTCGATGTTCATGTCCAAGGTCACTTCGAAATTATTGCAGTGAATTTCAAAATAGAAGTCGCCCTTGAACGTGTCGCCCATTAAGTTTATCCAACGCATCTTGTCGCCGATAGCTACATCTTTATCGGCCAGCAATCCAACGGGACAGCCCGAAAGAACAATAAGGCCATCGTGATATTCCAACAACTCACCCCAATGTATGCGCGGCCTTTTGTAAAAGTGTGAATCAGTATGAGCTAGAGTTACTAACTTGCAGAGATTTTTATAGCCAACTAGATTTTTAGCCAGCACTGTTATATGCTTGTATCCGGCAACGCCATTCGTAATATTCTTCTTGCAGGTAATATAGAATTCGCAGCCGAAGATAGGCTTGATATTGTTTTTGGTTAACATTTTCTCCCAGGAAACAAACGCACCAATCTTACCGTGATCGGTCACGGCAGCAGCCGTTATACTCTTAGTTACAAAAACCTTGGCAAATTGTTCAGCAGTGCCAAAACCATCTAAATAACTGAACGTTGTATGTAAATGCAATGGAATCATAAGTATTTCGTTAATTCATTTGTTTATGCAACAAACGGATCAACGATATCCTCCTTTCTGTAAAATCTAAAGCTACTAAAACATTTAAATTTGATATCCTCTAATTTAGCATATTGACAAATTCTTTTGCCATCCACAAGAGAATGTACACTTATTCCCCTTTTAGATGTTCCGCCAATATAACAAAGACCATAATCAGAATGCTCAACTAAACTCCCTCGTTTTAATCCCATACTTCTTGTTCCACCGTAAAGTTTACGTTTTCCGCCTTTAGAAAATTGTAATTTATATAATTGTCTTCTATGAAATTTTAATGGAACTAAAATCAACAAAGATTCATTATCAGGTTCTTCTTTTCCACCGACACTACTCCATGCCAATACCCAACTATCAACATTATGGGCAGAAAATTCTTCCTCCAACTTTGAATGAGTCTTTTCTAACATAAGTCGATTTCTTAAATTATTTACTTCCCAACCTTGCATAAGTTTAACAGGAGCAATTTTTCGAAGTTCTTCATAAAACCATGTTTTCCCATACTCTAAAGGACTAAAAACAGAATCCCATTTTCTTTGACCTTTTGTTTTAGCTTTAATATCTTCTACTACAAATTGGGAAATTGGAAATATTTTAATAAGTTTATTAACAATCCTGAGTTTTAATTGCCACCTAGCTTTGGTAGAAGGCGGTAATCCTCTTCCTTTTCTATTAAATCTTGATTTTCTATATGGAGTTTTTCTAAATCGGCGACTTCTCCGCATAGTCTTTCGTACTTCAACTGCTTTTTAACCCAATCTACAGCATGTGTCAAAATATTCAAATAAGTTTTCTTTTTTGATTTAACAGTAAATGCCTCTCTTTTACTACCTGGATCAATACCTACTGCTATAGGTTGCATATTTCTTGCAGAAGGTTCTACGTTTAATCTAACACAAAATATACCATGTTTCCAAAATGGAGTAGCTTTTCGGGATTTAATCCACTTGGAAGCTCTCCAACATGTTGTTGGCATAAGAGGTTTATTATTTTTGTCTACTACAGGAACCATTACTTTCTTCATTTGCTTCTCCAAAATTCTTTGAATTATTGTAAGTAATTCAAAAAAAACTCTAACATTTGTACAACCCTTCGACACTGACAATCACAGAGGATGCAAACTAGGGTAGCATTCGCAACGTGTTTCACCCTTCCACGGGTAGATTGTTCAGTTACAATCTGTCTAGTCAACGCTTACGTTGAAAGTTGCCCTTTGGAGGGACTTTCAAACCATTTTAGAAACTGGTCATTGACTTTCCCAAGAAACATTACCGCAAATTTACCACCCTATTACATCAAAGAAACGTTCAGTTTGTGACCTAGTATCGTCGCCGCCGAAATACTTGGCAATTTCTTCGAGACATTGAAATCTACTGTCGAATTTTTTAGCATTGCCATTAAATTCAACATAATACCAATCGCATCCGGGCGCGCGTTTAATAACTACTTTCTTTCCGTCGCCTTCAAGACTTTCTAGAACTACTTGTGTTAGGGCTTGCATTTGCGGCTCCTTATTTTACCACCCTATCGCTTTGAAAATCATCTCAATCTTTAAACGTACACGATTATCGTCGTTGAAAAACCTTGTAATTTCCTCAAATATTTCCTCTCTAGATAACCAATCCTGATTTGGTGACAGAATTCTCAATCTATTCTTTTTAGCCCATTCGTGAATACAATATTTATTATCGCCATCTTTGTCACGTAATATTGTAAGATTTCGGTCATCTTCAAGAAATTCAATCTTCGTTACTCTCATCTTTTTTCTCCCTTGGCATTTTACTTATCTGAATATCAATATTTTGGAGTAAATCCAAAGCATTATCTATATCATTTTGAACATCTTCTTTCTTGATTTCAATCTCGGGCTTTTCGGATTTTAGATTGATTATATGCTCTTCGATTTTTGTCAGCAATTTAAAGGCTTTTTCGGATTCCTCGAAAATTTTTGTAAGCTGTTCTGATAATTCTCGATTTTTCGGCCTGAGCATCTTTACGTCGATATGCCAATCACAAGTTTTGTTGTCGCCATATAGAATTTTTTCTAGTGTAGCCTTGACTTTGCATAAGTATTCAAGGCGACAATTGATTAATTCTACTAGCCTGTCCCAAACGTCAGCCATTGCGCCCTCACTTGTCGTATTTTTCTAGTGCTTTTGCAATATTACAAGCCCTTTGAAGGTTAACACTAGCTGAAAAATTAGAATTTAAATCAAGAAGCGAATCATTAGCTATCTGACATTCCAAAGTTATAGCAGAAATACAATGAATACGACAATAACTAGTATTGTTATCAAAGAAAAGAATTGCATTATTTTTACATCTACCAGAAAATCTCCTGCACCAAGTACATGTTTGATTTTCCTTGGCCTTACGAATTCTATTTTCGCTCATGTCCAGTAATCCTTTTCTTTCTTAAGTTTCTTCCCACGTCGCTCTTTCTTAATAAACGTCAATTCTTTTGTCGCCCGACGCGCTTTTTCTTTATCTCGCACACCTTGTTCAAAGAAATAAATTACCCAAAAATACGGCGGCTGCTTTTTGAAAACATTCAGCGCGCCTAGTGGCCTGTGATAATAATCATTTGTCATGCTTTCGTGAATGCCCACGCAAATACTTCTGGCCATATTTAAAACCCGATAAGTGTCGTCTTCTTCGTTATCATAAACACTCAAATAATTTTCTAATTCTAGCCGCAATTTGACGAAAGTTTTTATGTCTTTTTCTTTAAAGAGAGTACTTATGACATGGGCGAAATCTTCGTAGGGAATTTCTTGGTATTCGTTATCTCCCATATCTACTTCCTTTCTTCCGGTTGACCGCAATATTTGCAATAGTCAGATTTGCTAAACTCTACTACAGGGCCATCGTCAGCTTTTTTACTATAATCGCAAAAATTGCGCGGCGACGTTTTGCACCACCAGCCCAAATTTTTGTCGCAAATTGAGCAAATTGCCTTATCTCCCGCTTTTACTACTAAATGTTGACATTTTTCTTGTGCCTTACTTATTTCTTGATTTGCCCATCTTTCTCGAAGATGAATTCTAGATAACTCTCTTCTCAAAAACCATATTCTTTTTCTTATCTTTAATTCGGCTGACGTAAATTCTTTGTCACTCGCCATCTTTTTCTCCTTTCTTGTTAGGTAATATAGCCACTTGCCATTGATCCCGATAAATTATTTGCGAACGCTTAGGATTCTTTCTCTTCTCGACTACCAAAATTTGGCCGTTTCTCTTAGCATCGGACATAATATAATGACCGAAACGATGAAAACCCTGTTCAGTAAAGTAAAATCTGGCGCGTTCGTTTGTAATATTGGGGCCGTATAGCGGGCCAACATCTAAGCAGCCTCTCGTAAAAGAACCTCCAAGTGACGGATGTATCCAAATCAAAAGGCGCGAATAATTGTCGATCTTTTCGACCATACGATTATTGTTGCCAATCTTATACGGCTTCATGGCGGATTTGAAACGGTAGATCATAGCGATTTCTCCTTAAAATAATAAAACAGAGAAGGGGTAACTGGTTTCAGCCTTAATGCGACAATCCTTTCGGATTCCTCGTAAGGGGAATGCCCACACCTAGCCAGTTACTACGGCATTTCTCTTCCCTTCTCCGCTACTACGTCAAGCCCATTGACTAGTAATGAGGCACTGGCGCGATTTGCAGGGAAAACTGCTGATGGTAAAGTTTTTCCCGTTCTGGCCTTGACTACTAGCTAATGGACTTGACTATGGACTTGGCGGCAGGGGTTACACCTGCATCTCATGTGCTGGCACTTGCCAGCATGGCCACGCTTTATATTTAAGCTACGCCAAGTTGGGATCAAAGGGCGCAATGCTGTACTAAATAATAATTTTGCGTCCAGTTGCTCCCTATTCCGTTGAATCAACCCGCCTTTGCCTTCTTGCCCTTCTTACTCTCGCCCTCTTCAGCCTTCTTCTCGGGCTTATATCTCTTCAAATCATCCATAGTAATAATCTTGTCAATCTCTTCACCGTCATAATCAATCTTGATAACCTTGAATTGACCGAAACACTGACTGCGGCAAGCGCCAAGACCATCGTCTTCACAGAAACAAAGAGCCTTGATAATATCCGCCGCACTATAAACACCGTCTCGCGGCCAACTCAAAACAAATTGCATAGTCGGAGTCACGAAATAATCATGACGACCGATAACGCTACGCTTGCCCGCCTTGTCTTCGATATGCTTAATCCTGTCGTCATACCCCTGAGAAGCCGCCTGAGACTTGCCGTCAATAAGAAACGGAATCCTGAGATAATCGCCGGGATTACAGGAACAAACGCTGACGCCATGCTGCAAAGTCTGTTTGCCGCCCGCGTGTGCATCTTCCCCGCTCTTATGCCGCTTCTGAGTAAGGCCCAAGGTCGTAAAAATCTCCCGCAGCATAGCCTTGATATTGCCAGTCCAAAGACAACAATTACCTTGCAAATCCTTCTCAAAAACGTTCCAATTAAGATCCATAGCGATTCGCTTCTCTTCATCGGTCATACCCTGAATACTCAAGCGTTCCTCTAAGGACTTCTTCTGTTCATCAGACATACACCGTTCCTGCATAAAGTAATCCAGCGACTTCTTGCACTTCGGAATACCACCATAAACCTTGTCGATAAACTCAACAGTAACGGTCATGCGGTCCTTGAAATTCTCCTTCAACTGCGAAAGAATAGACGGTGCCATGTTTCTTTCTCCTGTTAGATAGGTTAATCGGCCTAATAGACACAATGTCAATTAGGTAAACGCGGATTAGTGTGAACACAAATCGTTTTAATCCGTCAATTAGAGAACTGCTTGGGAAGAAACAAAATGAAACGTCAAGTAGATTGATTGAGCCGAAGTTAGCGAGTCAAAATGAACTAGTTGAAAACAGAACAAGGTAGAGTGTCAATTAGGATAAAATTGAAAGTGCGGACCCGATTCGTCAAATGGTCCGATCCGGTTTGGCTAACGTAAATCGTCATTTGGAGCCAAGTAAAACAAAAAGCGGCTCAACTCGTCAAAATAGCGCAATTCAAGTGGAGATGCAAACAGTTGAGTAGAGTACGTCAAAATGGGCCAAATTCAAACGTGTACCGTGCCGTGCAAGCTTGTCAAAATGGGTAGTGCGCAATAGCCCGAATCGTCAAAATGGAGAAATACGGTCGATTCGACATGAGATAATGAGTCAAAATGCTTGGTGCAACGAAGCAGAATTCGACCAGTCAAACGAATTGGCAAAAGGCAACATGATTTGTCAAATGGACAAAACAAAGAGGGAACAGAACGTCAATTAATGCGAAAAGATCTAGTCTTGCCAGTCAAAATAGGTCAACGCGATGAAAACAAGCAGGTCAAATAGTGCGGGCAAAATTTCAACCTAGCGCGACTTAGCTCGTCAAAATGATTAGCTGCGGTCGGCCAGTCAAGACATGTCAAAATGTTTGGCTGAAATGAGCAGATATTGTCCTTTGGCCGGATCAAAATAACTTGCAATAACTGTGAGACGGCATGTCAATTTGCGCGGCGGCTGTCTGAGTTAATTTGTCAAAATAGGTTAGTGTGCAGTAAAACGAAACAGCTAGTCAATTAGTAAAGATCAAATCGGGCACTCTAAAAAAGCACGTCAAAACAGGTGGGAGCAAAAGAGACAGGCAAATTACGTCAAAAAGTACGAATGAGAATAAGGAGAACGCGGCAAGGCGAGTCAAGATGAAATGAACAGGTCCAGAAAAACGTGAGACGGATTGTCGTTTGGCCAGAACAGCAAAGATCAAGCCCGTCAAAATGGAATGTCATTGTGAGATTATCAATTTGCTCTTTTCTTATGAGACTGACATTGCCACTCAGGAAATTTTTCTAACAATTCATTATATTCTGAGGATAAACATCCCTTTCTTTTCTTCTGTCGTTGATTATTATACCATGTAGATAATCTTCGTTCTTCTTGATTTTTTGAATATTGAGAGGGATACCTATCATAATTCTTCAAAAAAGATGAATATTCATCATAATGAACCATCCATTGTTCATCCCAATCATTATTCCATTTCCATCCAGGTAACTGCTCCAACATCATTGCTCGCTTTGGAGTCATTAAACATTCACCCTGTCCTCTTTTGGATCTTTTTTGAGTATTTACCCATTTAGATAATTTTTGTTCTTCTATATCCCCCAATTTCTTAGAAGGATATTTATTATTATGACTCTTCAAAAATATCAACAATTTATTATAATGAATTTCCCATTCTTCATCTATATTATGCACCCATTTCCATCCAGGCAATTGCTCTAACATTTTTACACGTTCTGGAGTCAATAAATAAGAACCAACACCTTTTTTAGAACGTTTTTGTTGATTACACCATCTATATAATTTTTGTTCTTCTTTATTTTTAGAACCTATTGACGGATATTTATTATAATTTTCTAAAAAATCTAAAACTTTATTATAATTATTTATCCATCTCTCTTCACGATCATCTACCCATTTCCATCCAGGCAATTGTTCCATCATTTTTATTTGTTCTAAAGTTAACAAATAACAATATTTCCCTCTCTTAGCGCATTTTTGCATATTATACCATACATATAATAATCTTTCTTGTTTATTTGTAGACCTATATGAGGGGTATTTATTATACTTTTTCAACCATTTAACTAATTCATTATATTTTACTATCCAATTAAGATTTGATCTTTTATATTGTTCAGACAAAATCCATCCTTCATAAGTACCCAAACTAAGAGAAATAGGTTCACCTGAAAATATCCTTCCACCAAATGAAATATTCTTACTTAACGGTTTATTATTACCATTGCCGACACGACGAATATCATTAATAGTTTTGATACCATTTGCCAATTTTTTGATCTTATCTTTCATAACCTGATAATCAATAACAACGCAACAATTTTTATCTTTGTGTGACCTAGCTACTCTTCCTATGCATTGCATTAATTTAACATCAGAAATAATTCTAGCTACCAAGTGACAATATTTTAATCTCGGAATATTAAGACTTTCTGAACCAACCTGAACAGTAATATATCCAAGCAACTCACCTTTATTGATTTCGGCTATAATTTCTTGCCTAACATTATTGGGAGTTTTATGATCCAAAACTTCAAATTTTTTACCTAACTTACTATTAATAGCATCTCTTAATAATTTGGCATTCTCGACATGACTTACGAAAATACAATGAGAAGCTGTTGGGTCCATCCCATAAACACGACTTATTATGTCACTAATTTCATTATGATATCTCTCTAAATATCTGGTCTTAAATTTGACCATACCGGAAGATCTACTAACTTTTGTAATACCATCCACTTGAATCGGCACAGTATAACCGAACATCTCGGGAGCACAATTTTCTGTAATTAAATCACACAGCGAATGTTTTATATCTGGATCTTTAATGCCATACGGATTCTTTCCATCCGACCTAAAATGAGTACCAGACATTGTTAATACATGGCTATTCGGCACAAACTGTTCTATTATCTCTTTTACTTTGCTAATAACCTGTAAGGTATTTTCTGGATCTTCTGGATACCTATGAACTTCATCCAAAATTACCAAATCTACTTCACGCATGAACATTTCAAAAGGTTTCAAGTATGAACATTCTTTCTTCCATTCATTATAAAGTTTAAACGGTGTAATTATATTTAGATCACAAATCTTTATACCATTTTCATAATTAATCTCTATCTCTCGACCAAATTTTTTCGCCGCTACTTTTAAATCACGATTAAAACCCTCAAACGCCATTACATTAGGGGATACCATCAATACTTTCTTATAATCCATAGCAACATTTCCAGCTATAAATGTCTTGCCACCACCACAGAATAGTTCAATAGAACACGATTTCTTTCTCTTAAGTTCTTCTTTAATATCAGCGATCATTTTTTCTTGAAAAATCTTATATTTAGGACTTAAATAATAATCGTCCAAATCAATCTTATCGTTACCTTTATATCCAACAACTTCATACAAAAGACTTGATGTTAAATCAGACCATTCTTGCAGAGAATTTGGTTCTCTCCAATCGGCTATAGTTGTATAATAATTAATTGGTATTTGGCGAGAACCCTTAGAAACATATTTTTCCGTATTTAGTCTAGGATACTGACACTTTACTTCTTTTACTGCTTCTAGCAAAAAAATCTCGGACAAATGCCTACCACTAAATATTTCTCCTAGCTTATCATTTTGCTCCAAAACTTCCGAAGTACATCGCGTCTCATCACTAAATGTCAAAATCATAACACCATTAGGAGCCAACATCTTTAACTTCAAGATTCTCTTAATTATCTCATAATGATAATTGAACCTACAACGACCATAAAAATCCAAATATATAAAATCAAACGGTTTCCCCTGCCTAAAAGTATAGGCCCATTCAATCGCTTCTTTTGCGCCCATTGCCTTTGGAGTCGTAACTATTCCATTATATTCTTTTCTATCTTCCCGATTACAAGAAACTATTTCGTCATGCCTATCACCTTCTTGTTCAATAGCAAACATTTGATTACACGGAACACCCATTGATTTTAGAATTCTGACTTCTCTACCATACAAAGCTGGCATTAGCAAGGCATGAAAATCCTTATGAATCTTAAGACTTTCTATGACTCGTATAATTATCTTATCTTTATCCTCGCACAACTTGTCTCTAGTCTTTAATTGCTCGAAGAAATTTTTCATGACTTTCTTCTTGTAACCCACGCCTTCTTGGCGGCATTCGACCTCTTTTGAGCATTGGCCCTAATAGTAACCCATGCCTTCTTAGCAGCAAGAGATTGTCTCGATTTCATTTTCTTCTCCTATAGAATTGTTTAGAAAGGAATATCATCGCCAAACGCCATTAATGCCTCTTTCAAAATCTTACCAGCAAACAAAAATAATTTTTTTGCATCGGGATTTCTTAAAAGATACCCCGGATGAATCATTGCAAAGATTGTCTTTGGATTGATTACGTGCTTAAGTTCTTTGTGAATCGGTTCAAAAAAATTAGCGTTATTGTCTATAATACCCTCCAAGCCGGTCAAGAATTTAAACGGCAACGCGCCTAGCGCCACGATAATCTCGGGTTCGATTAGAATAAGCTCTTGTAGCAAATAGCCCGAACAATTTTCGGCAATTTTGTAATCTTTGACGGCGCATTTTACGAGACTCGTAACATAAATATTCTTTCGCTCAATGGCCAAAAATTTGAGCAATTTGTCGAAAATTTCGACGCTTTTTGGGTCTGTATCGGGATAATCATAGACAAAAACAATTCGGGTAAATATGCTGCCTTGGCCCTGTATTATATTGGGTGAGGCGCATTTGTCGCAAGAGGCCAAAGTATTATAAACTAACATTATGGTATAATCCGTAAAGTGCTAGACAGACAGCACGGGGAAGAGATTGATTTGTTACAGAATAACTTACATCTTCATAATGAAAACTACCGCTTTCCCATGCAACAACCTTATATTTCCCATTGTTTTCATAAGAAAAAATATCAATATGAAATCTTGGACGGGTCTTTTTGAGATGTTCGATAGCATTAAACACACTAGGAACATTATCCACATAATTAGGAACAAAACTATAACAACATTTTGCTTTTTTGAAATTCTTTCGCGGCCTTCCCCAATATTCTTTATTCAAAGAAATACTAACTAAATATATTTCATTATCAAAAACTCTCCACTTCCACCCACAAATCTTTTCGGCAATAAAAGCATTTACTTCCGTGTCACTTGGCGGCTTTTTGCGCGACATTTTTCTCTCCTTTATAGAGATTATAAAGCGCCAAACAAATAGCGCGGGGCAATGAGGCATTAATTTGAGTGGCGAGTTTATTATTGTCCATAACAAAAACTTCCCAATGTTTTTCTTTTGTCCAGATTTTAATTAATATATTAAACAATTGACGCTTTTTGAGTTGTTCAATAACCGCAAAAATTAGAGTATAATTTTGGCAATAACTCGGAACCTGATAATACCAATTAACTGCCTTTCTACACTTTTTTCGCGGCCCTTTCCAAAGACCAGAAGGGTATATTGAAACCAAATATAATCGGTTATACATAAAATGTCTTTCTGTCCAAATTTTACGATTACATACCTGCCATTTATACCCCATTAATTTTTCGGCAATAAAGGCGTTTAGCTGAATATCAGTCGGCTGTTTTTGCGGCATTTTACCATTTGCCATGACGCATCTCCAAATAAGATTCCCAAAATTTGCGACGAATATGGTCACTATACGGGAAAACAGCCTTAAGTGCCTTTCTCATAGAAATTTTTCGGCCAGTGTTCTTATTGAATTGATCCTTGCCAATACACATAGAATCGCCATCACCAAGAATAAATCTATTCGCACCTTCTATTGTGCATCGAATTCTTTTTGAACTTAAATATTTCCAGTATACTGAATAAATTTGATCGCCAAGAATTACTTTCATTCGTCCACCCTCTTTCTAAAATATCGTGCCTCTTTAGGTATGCCGGCGTCAGTTAGATCACGATAAAGAAACGTTACTTTTTCACCAACATGAAAATATTTGCCATCAAAAGAATCGGGACACTTACGATCTGGATTTTCTTCGGCCCATTTTATCATTTCGGGAGTTTTAAAACTACGCTCTTCATCCGTATATCCAGAAAGCTCGAAAACCTTGCCACCCCAAATAACGATCAAATTACCGATCATGCCCAATAACTTAGAGCCTTTTTCAGTAGCTCTACCGGAAGTGTATCCAATAATTTCGGCCTCAGAGTCTAGAAGCTTCTTAATCTTTAATAATTGCTTCATTCTCTTGGGTATCCAAATAGAATTAGGATCGCGCAGCATTAAACCCTCGCCACCTAAAAGACAAACATCTTCGAGTTTTTCTTCGATTCTCAATTTGACTGCCTCAACATTCAAAGGCAAAGTTTCTTGTTCATGAACAACTATAGGACTATTACTAAAATCAATTGATCTAAGATAATTATAACATAAATTAAACGGCGTATTTTCAATAACCTGCCGAATATTTAGATTAGACTTAAAATTCATCGCGCCAGAGAATACTTTCTGAAAATTAGTATTATTGATAGTTCCATCGGCAAGAACGGCATTTATTGGCGGGCAATCGAAAACGCGATAAGCTACTTTAGCCCAATTTGCGTCATTGCCTTTGTGTTTCTTGACTATACTTATAACATACTCCCATTGGTGCCGACCAGTCCATAGTTCCCCGTCAAGGCTATAAGGTGGAAGGGAGTCCAGCCATGACGCGGGCGCACGGACTACCTTGCCATACCTTGACCATAGGCCCGTGGCAATAACCTTTTCTTTGAGACGGTCATCTTTTTCAGTATTGGCAAAAGGCACTTCTTCGGCGGGCATTCCTTTTGTCAAACCACCGTCCCACCATGCTCTCATCCCATCAAGCTTTTCAGACATATACCACCCCACAACATCACTGTAATTATCAGAATCTAGGGTTTTTGCTAACATTAGGAATTCACGATTGGCCACAGTTTTTCTCCTTTTCCCTTTCTAAATCATTTATAACCCGTTGGGTACAATCTATAACTTGTTTTAACAAATGTGGCAAATTCCATTGAGACTTCTCAAATTCAATTAATTTTTGTAATATGGGAATAAAATATGGGTCGTTCAAAAGATGCACGGCAGTAAGAGCATCACCGCGAATTACCGGGTCAGTATCAAATAGGGCTTTTTCAAGTAGCTCGCGGCGCGAATCTAATATATCCGGTCGTTTTATATCAGTAATCCAAAGAAGAGATTCGGCAGTCAAATTGGGCAAAAATTTCTTTTCTTGAAGAATAATCTCTATAGCCGCAATGCCGATTTTGCCGTTTAAAGTAACAAAATTTTGGATATTGCGTGAAAATTCACTTTCTCGGCCAAAACAAATATCTTCTAGACTGCCGCGCCAAAAAATAACAGACAATTCATGAAGTGCTACTGTAAGATCGGAGATTTCTTCCATTAGATATAATCCTCTAAATCCCTAGATACGTTCAGAATTACCTTATTGACTTCTTCTACAAGTTCCTCTTTAACATATATTCTTTCATCGGATTCATCAATATAAGCCGCAAGAAGTTTTTTAGTAATTTTCATCAATGGTATAAATCTTTCCCAAATTTCGGCCTCGGCAGCTTTTCTGGCAATTTCTTCAATATTTTGAACTGTAGCATGAGGTTCCAATACGTCTTGACTTTGCCAAGTTACGGTTTCGCCATTACGAAACATTGTTTGCATTCTACTTCTTGCCGCACCGGCCCATGAACCGCCTTTTTCTAACATTTGGGATTTCTCCTATAATTAATCATTACTCTTGGCCAATTCTGGTACTTCGTTAATATCCGGTTCTTCCCTAATAGCCTTTTCTAAAACCTCGATTATTAAAAACGCCGAATTTTGATAAATATAATCAATGGGATCTTCTTTGAGTTCAGACAATTCAATGTCCAAAACGCCAGAAGGGTTCAAGCCTTTAGGATAAAATCTTTTTGGCCGCTGCAATTTGATCTTACAATTAAATTCAATTTCAATCATGATTGCTCTCCGTCTTCATCGTCAAAAAATTCGTCATCATCTTCACCTTCGTCATCTGTAGCGTCAACAAACTTTTTGGCCTCTCGCTTCTTTCTCGGCTTCTTTTCAAATTTTACTTGAATTCTAATAGGATCAGTTAAATTTGGTTCAGGGTCGCTAATCGTCTTTAGGTCCGTCCCGGCGTTGATTGCGTTAATTATCGCCATCAACATAGAGGCTACTAAACTCGCTCTTTCTTCATTTTCATACTCATAGCTGAAAGTTTTGGCATGTAAACTTGCTCCAGGTTCAGCACATAACCGCAAATAATGGGTATTTGCAGCACTGTGAAGCATGGATTTCTTGCCAGCGACGATTTTATAGACGTGATTATCTTTGCGAAAATTGATAAAACCGATATCTGCGGGACAATTTTTGACGTGGCCATAGGCCAAAATGCCGTATAATTGAAAATCTACGTCGATTTTTTCGGCTTTTTCTTTCATAGAGTGCTCCTTTTGGCCTCTTAGGCACGAGGAAAATGTTGGAATTAGCCCGAAATTTTTGAAAATCATATAACGTTTGTTATATAGATTAACTAGACAACACGAAAAATCGGGCAAATAAGCCAAAATTTCTGGATTCGTATAACGTTTTGTTATATAGATTAAAACTGAAAATCTTCAAAACTTGCTTAATAAGAGAAAAATCGTATAACGTTTGTTATATGAAAAACCTTCCAAAACGCCCAAAAAATTTAAAATCCACGTTTTACGCTGGATTACAAGGTTTCCGTGACAACCCATTTGATAGGTCGTCACAGTCATAAGTCCAAGCCAGTACAGGGACAAGCTTGTAACATGACAAGGTTACGGCGTTTGCAGTCCAAAACATCCATCCCCTTATATTACCCCTTATCTATATAACATTTGTTATATATAACATTTGTTATATAGTCCAACTACAGTATAAACTATTATAAATAACCTTGTAACCTTGTAACCTTGTAACAGTACTTTATAGTTCTTTTGTTTTCATAGGAGAATATATCAATATATCATATTTTATATGTGTTACAACCTCGTGACAGCCCTCTAAGCTTGTGTTTTGTCGAAGTTTTTCATAAATCCCTGTAAATCTATTCCACACTTTATAGCTTTGTCAACATCTACTAGGTAAAATCTGCGTTGTCCTGACGTTCTCAACCGAAATGTCTTCTTTGTTATGATCCATTTCTTATCTGGATTGGTTTCTTTTAATAATCGGTTGAGATCCATACACCAATGTCTCTCATTTTTTAGTGTGGTAATTCTTTCGGGCAATCTTTGAAAATGCATAGAAGTTTGAACATGACAACCTTCAAAATTTAACCATATGAGATTCTTTGAATCTTTAATAAGCGGCAAAAATTCTTTGTCTCTTACTTGGTCAAAAAGATAAATTTCCTTTGCTTCTTCAAGTTTTCTATCCATATACATTTCTGCAAACATTTCAAATACTCTTCCAATATCTGAATATGCCCGAGTTAAATCTTTTTTAGCACCATCAATAGTACTTGAATGTCTTGAACAAACTTCATCAATATGTTTTTTCAAAACTTCCTTAAATCTATCGGGTGTTATTGAACATTCAATATCTGCTCTTTTGGAAAAACTTTTTAAAATAAAAAAGGCTACAGTTAGTGTAATTAAGTTATTTGAACCTCTAGAAGCTAATTTAACGTCAGAGAGAAGTTTTTTAACAAAGCTTGAACATTCTGAATATATTTTTTGAACATTATCTTTATTTCTAATTACTTCTTGAATTACATATGGTGCGATTCCATTAACATTATTTTTTGATAACACTCTTGTTGAAAATTTCTGAAAAATATCCATAGATTTTTCTGTAACTTTTTCTTTTGAAAAGAAAAGAGGTAAAACTCTTTCAAAAATTGACTGATTTGTTCCCTCAACCGAAACTTCACCTGATACTATAAATGGTCTACGCATTGAATAACCACGAGTATTTTGTCCTTTAGTTCCGGTTCTTCTTTCTGTTCCTCTATATCCACTAATAACAAATTTTCTAATTCTTGCCATTTCCTTCTTAGCTTCTGGGTCATCCGATGGATTAAATTCATCAATATCCAAAGGAATAGAATCGCTTACTGTTAAACTATCTCTCATTGCAAATGCTGTTGTTCCAATATCAATTGATTTAACATCCTTAGTTCCAAAGAATTTCTTTATAATAGGTAACGTTGTACTTTTTCCACTTCCAGATTCCCCTATAATATTAAGAATTGGATAACCTTCGCTTATATCGCTTAAGAAAAATTTCTTCAAAAAACATCCAATACACCATAACATTAACATTTCCGATTGTGTGTCATCTAATACTCTTCGTAAATCAACTATAAGATTATTTAGTTCTATTGCTGCATCTTTTAAACTTATTCTACTAAAATTTATGGGTAATTTTGCTGGTTCTGCATCATATTCTTCTGATCTTTTTCTATATTTTTGAATACAAATAATTTCTTTATTTGAATCTGTTATTTCGTTCTCGCTTATTACTAAATTATCTGAAATCCAATAACATTTTCCATTTAAAGTAGCATAACCGACATAATCTATTCCATAACATTCCTCTAATCTACTCTTTTTAATGAGGTAATCCAAATATTTTTCAACATTTTTGTCCTTATCAAAGAAACAACAAGCTGTTTGATTTATATGTTTTTTGAACCTACCAAGAGATTTAAAATCTTCTCTTGGAATAACATCTAAATAATGAGATCTACTATTTATTATTTCCATCTCAAACCAACTTGCGGTAGTATCGTCTGCCGCATCTTCTCTTAATTGTTTAATCATCCTCAATAATTTCATTTCACAATTTAATACTTGAATCTTTTCTCCATCCTTTCCTTTTTGATAAGTTCCGGCAGCATCTATTGCAAATGTTTTAGTGGCCTTTCTTTCTTCCTTTATTTTTTCTGCTGCGGCATTAACTTCTTTTTCTAGGTAATTTTTCTTTCCGCGTCTGACTTCATCTTGGATATGTTTGCCAAATGGATATTCCATTACTGCCTTCATAATTGATTCTTTTGAATATCCAGCCTCAACTAATCTAAGCAAAACTGCAAAACAAATTGCTGAATCTGTTCTATCTTTTCCTTCTCCTGGTCTTAGATCCCTATCTTTTTCTGGATTCTTAACTAATTTTTTGTAATTCTCTGGTATATCCCATTCATCTACATTGTCGGGAAGGTTATTATTACCAAAAACGCTATCAATATCGGCTTCAGCATCTTGTTCTTTATTAACTTCATATGGACTTTTTAGGGCTTCCCTAAACCCCTTAAATAGCGTTTCATATTCATATCTTACTGCGTCTTGATTTAAATCTTTGGGATAACTTATTTCACAAAATCCCGGTGCTTCGTCTTCTTTTCTATTTAGCTTCTTATGATTAAATGTTCCGGGTGTTCTGTATGCTCTTATAATATCTTGCGTGGAATCTGCTTGGGGTATGACCTTTTTTGCTGTTTTGAATAATATTTCTGCTTTATCTTCTTTTATTGGATTTTCTAAAAACCAATAAAAATGTAATCCATATCCAGATTTAATTATGCAACTTGGTGTAATATTGTTTGCCATTAACCTATTTACAATTTCTTTTATGTTATCTTTGGTAACTTTTTGTTCGCCATATTTGGTATAATAATCAATATCGAGATACAGAGCATCATATTCTAGTGGATCGTCTTTTGTAAAATTTACCGTTTTCCCGTCTACAATTTTTTCATATGGTCTTGAATTAATACTGTGAGCACAGTTAAGATTATTTTGAATTATTACTTCCTGTAAAAACTTTCTATAAAAAACTTCCCAACCGCGATCTGTTTCAAAAGATGCGCGGGGATAATATGCAACTTGACCGTATTTGACCTTTCCAAAGATTAACTTTTTGCCCTTTTCTGTTGCTTTTGCAATTTCTTCCTCATCTGGCTCACTTGTTGCTCCATATTTAAATTCAATGAAATTATTTGTTGTTTTCTTCAAAAGTTCCCTAATCAGCCACCGTGCCTGATCCATTATTGCCCCTTTAGGCTAAAAAAAAGACCGGGGAGTGATTAGCTCCCCGATCTTCTGTTCATATTCTTTAGTTTAATAGTGCCAATTACGCCAAGTCGTCTAGGAAATCCTTAATGTCTCTTTCTTTGGGGTCAGCGGGCTTGCTAAGTTCTTCCAGGCGACCCATAAATAACTTCAATTTAGGCAAATCTGCCTCTTTAATACCCTTCGCGCCTTCGATCTTAAGCTCTTCCAATATTTCCATAACCTTATCTTTGACCGTATCATCTTTAATCATTTCTCTTGTTTTGTCAATAACTTTGGCCAAGAATGCTTCCCGTCCGTCGTCAGCGGCGGGTGCTGCCTTAGCCGCTGCCTCTGCCTTGGCTTCCGGCTGCACGGCAGGGGTGCTGGCGGGCTTGGCTGCT